>OFET01000063.1_pt1 | contig 190358 bp, 171 predicted proteins | sample 1521211 | NCBI WGS metagenome assembly OFET01 (sample SAMN03766358, study PRJEB24113) | microbial mat metagenome | isolation source: enrichment culture HLUCC-A from microbial mat sample contains cyanobacterium... | reverse complement strand
GGATCGGCGCCGGGGCCTCGGGCGGCGTGGTCGGCGCCCTCGCCCCCCACGCGCCGGAGCGGTGGGGGCCGCTCAAGGCGTTCCAGCTCGACAGCCTGCTCGCGGCCGAAGGCTTCTGGGCCGGCGTGGCCGACGCGTCAGGGCTCTCGCCCGGCTACGCCCGCACCGGCCGGCTGCAACCCATCGCGGACCCCGCCGCCCTCGCCCGCGCCGAGGAGCGGGCAGAGGCCGCTCGCACCCTCTGGCGGGGCGCGGCCCGCTGGCGGGTGATCGACGCGGCCGAGGCGGGCGACTGGGCGCCCGAGTCCCCTGCCGGCAAGCTGGTGCACGAGACGCTGGCCGCCCGCCTGCACCCGCGGCAGGCGTGCTCGGCGCTTTGTGCGGCGATCCGGGCGCGGAGCGGCGAGGTGATCGAGGGCGGCGGCGAGCCCGGGCCGGAGCCGGTGATCTGGGCGGCCGGCGCGGCGGGCCTCGCCGATCTGTCGGCGGCGTTCGGCCGCGAGATGGGGCGCGGCATCAAGGGGCAGGCCGCAGTGCTCGGCCTCGACCGGCGGGGCGCCCCGCAGATCGGCGGCGAGGGCCTGTTCGTCGTCCCCCACGAGGACGGGACCGTGGCCATAGGCTCCACCGCCGAGCGCGACTACGGCGACCCGCACGCCACCGACGGGCAGCTCGACGACGTGATCGCCCGCGCCCGCGCCGCCGTGCCCGCCCTGCGCGACGCCCCCGTGCTGCACCGCTGGGCGGGCCTGCGCCCCCGCGCCCGCTCGCGCCAGCCGATGCTGGGGCCGTGGCCGGGGCGGCCGGGGCACTACGTGGCGAACGGCGGCTTCAAGATCGGCTTCGGCCTTGCCCCAGGGGTCGCTCGTGTCATGGCCGACCTGGTGCTCGAAGGGCACGACACGATCCCCGAGGGATGCCGCGTCGAGGACAGCCTGTAGGCCGTGCTCTGTCCTTGGCGCACCGCTCGCGCGGTCGGCCGCCGCATTCCAGTCTACACCTTCAGCGCCAGCCGCGCCGCGAGCCACGCCACGAACAGCGTCGCGAACTCCACCGGCAGCAGCGCGGCAAGCTCCGGCGCGTCGGCGCCCATCGGCACGTGCCACAGCGCGAGGCCCGAGCCGGGGCCGGCCAGGGCCGTGCCGAGCACCGCGAAGGCATTGTTGGTGACATGCAGGCCCAGCGCCGCGCCGAGGGCGCCGGTGCGCGCCGTCAGGTCGGCCGCGGCGAGGCCGAAGGCCGTGCCCCACAGCGCGAACCACACCGCGTTGACGCCGGCGGATTCAGGCGCCCAGTGCGCCAGCCCGAACAGGACCGAGGGCACGAGCATCCAGGCCGGCCAGCCGCGCATCCGTGCCGCGATCTGCTGCTGCAGGTAGCCGCGGAAGAACAGCTCTTCCGTGCCCGCCTGCACCAGGATGGCGGCGATCGACAGCGGCAGCAGCGCCAGCCACAGCCCCGTGCCCATCGCCTCGTTGCGCACCGTCACGTACTCCTGCGGCAGGACCAGAAGCAACCCGCCGTAGAGCAGCCCGGTGGAAAGGGCGACGCGCAGGAAGTCGGACACCACCGCCTCCCACGGGCCGAGGAGCGAGCCGAGACCCCGGCCGTGGATCGCCCGCAGGGCCATCGCCAGCCCCGTCCCGAAGAACGCGAAGGAGAACAGCGCGAACAGCGTGCCGCGTGCCGTGTCGCCCGAGAACGTCGCCTCGTCCCAGACCGCCTGCATCGCGGCCGGTCCGAGCAGCGCGGCGAGAAAGGCGAGCGCAAGCTGGTAGAGCGCCAGCCCGGCGACGAAGGCGGTGACGAGGCCCGCCGCCGTGCGCCACCACTCGGCCCGATCGCGCGCGGGCGCCACATATGCCTCGTGCGCGTCGTAGCTCATCGCCGTCTCTCCCCTCGGCTGCACGTAGGCGCAGGCGGTGGCGGACGCAACGCGGCGCGCTTGCCCCGCCCCGCCGCGCGCTCTATCCACGATCCGTCAGGGACGATGCCAGGGCCGATCCACGGGGAGGAACAGATGCTCAAGCGCAAGTGGGACAAGTCGAAGCTGCCGAGCCGTCATACCACGCAAGGACCCGAGCGCGCGCCGCACCGCTCCTACTACTACGCGATGGGACTTTCCGAGAACGAGATCGACCAGCCCTTCGTCGGCGTCGCCACCTGCTGGAACGAGGCCGCGCCCTGCAACATCGCGCTCGGCAGGCAGGCACAGGCGGTCAAGCTCGGGGTCAAGGCCGAGGGCGGCACCCCGCGCGAGTTCACCACCATCACCGTGACCGACGGCATCGCGATGGGCCACGAGGGCATGCGCTCGTCGCTGCCCTCGCGCGAGGCCATCGCCGACACGGTCGAGCTGACGATGCGCGGTCACGGCTACGACGCGCTGGTGGGCCTCGCCGGCTGCGACAAGTCGCTGCCGGGCATGATGATGGCGATGGTCCGGCTCAACGTGCCGTCGGTCTTCATCTACGGCGGCTCGATCCTGCCGGGGCGCGTTCCCGCGGGTGCCGACGTGCCCGAGGATTTCGCGAGCCGCGACCTGACCGTGCAGGACATGTTCGAGGCCGTCGGCCGCAACCAGAACGGCACCCTGTCCGACGCCGCGCTGGCGATCCTCGAGCGGGTCGCCTGCCCCTCGGCCGGGGCGTGCGGCGGCCAGTTCACCGCAAACACGATGGCCTGCGTGTCGGAGGCGATCGGGCTCGCTCTGATGAATTCGTCGGGCATGCCCGCCCCCTACGAGAGCCGCGACCGCTACGGCGAGGCATCGGGCGCCGCCGTCATGACCCTGATCGACCGGAACATCCGCGCGCGCGACGTGGTCACCCGGCAATCGCTGGAAAACGCCGCGCGCGTCGTCGCCTGCACCGGCGGCTCAACCAACGCCGGCCTCCATCTACCCGCGATCGCCCACGAGGCGGGCATCGACTTCGACCTGTTCGATGTCTGCGAGATCTTCCACGACACGCCCTATTTCGTCGATCTCAAGCCCGGTGGTCAGTACGTGGCGAAAGACCTGTTCGACGCCGGCGGCGTGCCCGTGGTGATGAAGGAGCTGCGCAAGGCGGGCCTCATCCACGAGGACTGCATGACCGCCTCGGGCCGGTCCCTCGGCGAGGAACTCGACATGATCGAGGGCGAGGCCGACGGGCGCGTGATCTACCCGATCGACACGCCGCTGTCGAAGACGGGCGGCGTAGTGGGGCTGAAGGGCAACCTCGCCCCCGACGGCGCCATCGTGAAGGTCGCCGGCATCGCGCCGGAGGACCAGGTCTTCACCGGCCCCGCCCGCGTCTTCGATTGCGAGGAAGACGCCTTCGCCGCCGTCAAGGCGCGCGACTACGAGGAAGGCGAGGTACTGGTCATCCGCAACGAGGGGCCGGCCGGCGGCCCCGGCATGCGCGAGATGCTGGCGACGACCGCCGCGCTGTCGGGGCAGGGCATGGGCAAGAAGGTGGCGCTGATCACCGACGGCCGCTTCTCGGGCGCCACCCGCGGATTCTGCGTGGGCCATGTCGGGCCGGAGGCCGCGCATGGCGGGCCCATCGGCATGCTGCGGAACGGCGACATGATCACCATCGACGCGATCAGGGGCGAGCTGTCGGTCGCCCTGTCCGACGACGAGCTGGCGCAGCGCCGGCAGGAGTGGGTCGGCCCGCGCAAGACGATCTACGCAACGGGTGCCATCCACAAGTTCGCCAAGCTGGTGGGCGGGGCGCGCTGGGGGGCTGTCACCCACCCCGGGGGCAAGGCCGAGGAACACGTCTACATGGATCTCTGACATCGCCGGCCCGATGATCGCGCCGCCCGAAGGCTGGCCCTGGCCCCCCGGCACGAGCTGGGCGTGGCGGGCCGACCTTTCGGCTGGCGGCGCGCATCTCTGGCCGGGCCGGTGGGTGGAGCCGGGCGTGCCTGTCGCGCCCGCGCTCAAGGTGTTCCACGAGGGCGCGCCGCCCGCCGCCGTGCTCGCCGCCGGGGCCAAAGGCTTCGCCCTGTGGGGAGAGGAGCGCGCCGGCGTCTTCCTCTCCCTCGTGGTCGATCTGTCTGCCGAGGGCGTGGCGGACCTCACGTCGCGCCGCCTCGTCACCCTCGCCGCCCGCGCCCGCCTGACCGCCGAGCGCACGCTCTTCGGCCGCCTCAACCTGCGCCACGGCCCCAACACCGCCCAGCAGACCCGCCCCGCGCGCCTGTCGGGCGGCCTTCTGCTGGCGGAATTCGATCTGGCCTATGCCGACCTGTCACACGCCCCCGTCGCCGCCGCCTGGATCGACCTGATCGTCGAGCGACCGAACGGCGCCGGCCTGATCCTGAGCGATCTGACCGTCAGCCATCGCCCGCGGGCCGAGCCGTGACGCCGCGTTGCGCGTGACAGGGCGCGGCGCGGCAGAGACAACCCGGCCCGCAGGGAGGCCGCCATGACCGACTACCCCCACCTCTTCCGCCCGCTCGACCTTGGCCACGTCACGCTGCCCAATCGCGTTCTGATGGGCTCGATGCACACCGGGCTCGAAGAGACGGGCGACTGGCCCCGCGTCGCCCGCTTCTACGCCGAGCGCGCCGAGGGCGGCGTCGGCCTGATGGTGACGGGCGGCATGGCGCCCAACCGCGAGGGCGGAGTGTTTCCCGGCGCGGCGGGGCTGTTCACCACGCAGGACATCGCCAACCACCGCTCGGTGACCGATGCCGTGCATGCCGCCGGCGGGCGCATCGCCATGCAGATCCTGCACGCGGGCCGCTACGCCTACTCGCCCGACGCCGTGGCACCCTCTGCCATCAAGTCGCCCATTTCGCCGTTCCCGCCGAAGGCGCTCGACGAGGCCGGCATCGAGAAGCAGATCTCCGACATCGCAACTGCCGCCGCCCGCGCCCGCGAGGCGGGCTATGACGGGGTCGAGGTGATGGGCTCCGAGGGCTACTTTCTCAACCAGTTCCTCGTCCGCCACACCAACCACCGCACGGATGCGTGGGGCGGCGCCTACGAGAACCGGATGCGCCTGCCGCTCGAGGTCGTGCGCCGGGTGCGCGCGGCGGTGGGCGACGACTTCATCCTGATCTACCGCCTGTCGATGATCGACCTCGTGCCCGACGGCTCGACATGGGACGAGGTGGTGCAACTGGCCAGGGCGGTGGAACAGGCCGGCGCCTCGATCCTCAACACCGGCATCGGCTGGCACGAGGCGCGCATCCCCACCATCGCCACCTCCGTTCCCCGCCGCGCCTTCGCGTGGGTGACGAAGAAGCTGATGGGCGAGGTCAGCGTCCCCCTCGTCACGTCGAACCGGATCAACACGCCCGACGTGGCCGAAGAGGTGCTGGCCGAGGGCTGCGCCGACATGGTGTCGATGGCCCGCCCCTTCCTTGCCGACGCGCACTTCGTGGCGAAGGCGGCCGCGGGGCGGAGCGACCGGATCGCCCCCTGCATCGCCTGCAACCAGGCCTGCCTCGACCATACCTTCCAGATGAAGGTCGCCACCTGCCTGGTGAATCCCCGCGCCGCCCACGAGACCGAGCTGCACTACGATCCGGCGCCGCAGCGCAAGCGCATCGCCGTTGTCGGTGCCGGCCCCGCCGGTCTCTCCGCCGCGCTGGTCGCAGCCGAACGGGGCCACGCGGTGACGCTGTTCGAGCGCGCCGACCGGGTCGGCGGCCAGCTCAACATGGCCCGCCGCATTCCCGGCAAGGAAGAGTTTCACGGGCTGGTCGAGCACTACGAGACGATGCTCGCCGCCCTCGGCGTCGAGACCCGCCTCGGCGCCCTGGCCGACCTCGACAGGCTCGCAGGCTACGACGACGTGGTGATCGCCACCGGCGTCCTGCCCCGCGATCCGGGCATCGAGGGGCAGGAGGCGCCGCACGTCTTGTCCTACATCGACGTCCTGCTGAACGGCGCCGAGGTGGGCGCGCGCGTCGCCATCGTCGGCGCGGGCGGCATCGGCTTCGACACCGCGCAGTTCCTCGCCCACCGCCCGGGCGAGAGCGCCACGACCGACCTCGCCCATTGGCGGCGCCTGTGGGGCGTGGGCGACCCCGCCGAGACGCCCGGCGGCCTCGCGCCGCAGGGGCCACAGCCCGACGCGCCCGCGCGCCGCATCACCCTTCTGCAGCGCAAGGCCGAAAAGCCCGGCAAGCGCCTCGGCAAGACGACCGGATGGATCCACCGCGCCGAGCTGCGGATGCTCGGCGTCGAGATGCGCGCCGGGATCGCCTACCGCCGCATCGTTCCCGAGGGTCTCCTCGTCGAGACCGGTCAGGGTGAGGAGCTTATCGCCGCCGACACGATCGTGCTCTGCGCCGGGCAGGAGCCCGACCGGAGCCTCGCTGACGCGCTGGCCGCACGCGGCAGTGTGGCCCACGTCATCGGCGGCGCCGATCTCGCGCTCGAGCTCGACGCGAAACGCGCCATCGACCAGGGCGCCCGCCTCGCCGCCACGCTCTGACGCGCGGGGCGGAGGTCGCCCGCCTCATGCCGCCCGGCTCTCCCTCTCGACACGGCACCTCCCGCCCGCTCCCGCCAACGATGCCACCCCGGCCGTTCCTCTCCACCTGCCTCCCGCGCACCGGCCCGCCAACCCCACCACGCTCGCGCCGCGCCCTCCCGTCCGCAGCCCGACACCCGACGCTCGCGATCCGATCGGCTGTTTCCGCGGGCGGCACGGTCTCGGGCGGCTTCCCGATATTGTCGGGCCCGTGCCCCGTTCTCGCCCCATTCCGCCGTCACCAAGGGGTCAATCACACCCGTGGGGGCAGGGGTGTGCGGGGAAGCGGGATGGACAGACTGACGGAAATGGAAGCCTTCGCCACCGTTGTGGACCAGGGGGGGTTCACCGACGCCGCGAAGAAGATGGGGATATCCAAGTCGGCCGTCTCCAAGCACGTCTCGTCTCTCGAGGCGCGTCTTGGCGCGCGGCTGCTCAACCGCACCACGCGGCGCGTCTCGCCGACCGAGATCGGGCTGGCCTACTACGACCGCGCCCGCCGCGTGCTCAACGACGCGGGCGAGGCCGACGCGCTGGTGACCGCCATGCAATCCGCCCCTTCGGGTCTGCTGCGCATCTCGGTCGCCACCGATTTCGGGGTGAATCACCTGTCGCCGGTGATCGGCGACTTCCTGCGGGAATATCCCGACATCACCGTCAACATGGTGCTCAACAACCGCTACGTGGAGCTGATCTCGGAAGGTTTCGACATGGCCGTGCGGATCGGCGAGCTGGAGGATTCCACGCTGCGCGCCCGCAAGCTCGCCGCGACCACCAAGCGCATGATCGCCTCGCCCAGCTACTTCCAGCGTTTCGGGCGGCCGATGCGGATCGACGACCTCAACGAGCACAAGCTTTTGCACTATTCCAACCAGTCCAACGGCAACCTGTGGAAGGTGACGGCCCCCTCCGGCGAGAAGCGGCAGATCCGCACCTCGGGCTGGCTGACGGTCAACGACGGGCAATCGCTGCTCAACGCCGCGATCGCCGGCCTCGGCATCGCCTACCTGCCCACCTTCCTCTACGCCGACGCGATGCGCGACGGGCTCGTGGAAGAGGCGATCCCCGACCTGCCGGTCGACCCGCTGGGCATCTACGCGGTCTATCCGCCGGGGCGCTTCACCCAGCCCAAGGTGCGCGCCTTCATCGACTTTCTCGTGCGCAAGTTCGCCGACAAGAGCGATGCCGCCTGGTGACGCCTGCCGGCCAGTGACCTAGCGGCCCGCCACGACCGCCTCGACGCGCCGGTTCGCCTCGCGCCCGGCCTCGGTGGCGTTGGTGGCGCGCGGCGCGAGCCAGCCCACCCCTTCGGCCGACAGCCGCTCCGCCGCGATGCCGTGCTCGGCCACCAGCCGGTCACGCACCGCCGCGGCCCGCCGGCGCGAGAGGTCGATATTGGCGGCAAGCCCGCCCTCGGCATCGGTGTGGCCCACCAGCGCCACCCGCGCCTCGGGGTTGTCGCCCAGCCACCGCGCCAGCGCCTCGATCGAGGCGCTGCCGCCCGCGCCGAGCGCCGTCGCGCCGGTCTCGAACGCCACGTCCCACAGCACCGCGCGCCCCTCTTCGGCCAGGGCGCGGGCAAGGTCGCCCGGCGCGCGCGGCGGGGCATCGGCCTCGGCGGGCGTCTCGCCCTCGTCTTCGGGCCCGATCGCCGTGACCTGCACGAAGCTGCGCGCAGCCGTCGTGCTGACCGTCACTGCGCGCCAGCGTTCACCGTCGGGCGCGCTCTTCTGTGCCGACAGGTAGCGGTAGCGGCCGAGATCGACATACATCTCGGGCGGCGGCAGCGCGTCGGTGTTGAAGCGGAACTCGAAGCCGCCGCACTCTGCCGCCGCGCAGTCGAGCAGGATGGCGTAGCCCTCTCCCTCCAGCGCGTCGCGGATCGGCGCCATGAGCTGCGCGGGCGTCAGCCCCGGCCGGGGGATCTGCCAGACCCGCCTGTGCACCGCACCCTCCGCGCGGATCGTCTGCACCTCGCCCGCCTGCCACACCGTGACCGGCAGCCTCACCGCCGCCGCCGTCTCCGCCCTGTCGACCACGAGCGATGCCAGCCGCGGCAGGGGCGGAAAGGCCTCCTGCGCGGGCGCGGCGCCGGGCAGCACGCCCACCAGGGCGGAGAACAGCGCGCCCCTCATCGATCCTGCGCGTGATACTCCGGGTTGGGGCGCATGTCGGTCGCCGAGGCGAGCCGGTTGGTCATGTTGAAGAAGGCGGCGACGGCGGCGACATCCCAGATGTCGCGGTCGGTCAGGCCGTGGGCGCGCAGCGCCTCGCGGTCGGCCTCCTCCACCTTTGCGCTCTCGACCGTCACCTTCTCGGCGAAGGCGAGCATGGCGCGCTGACGAGCGTCGAGCGGCGCGGTGCGCCAGTTCATCACGAGGTGCTCGCCCAGCACCGGGTCGCCCGACAGCGCCCGCACTGCCTGCCCGTGCGCGGTGAGGCAGTAGAAACAGCGGTTCACCGCGCTGACGACGACCGCGATCATCTCGCGCTCCAGCTTCGACAGGCCCGAGGGCGCCAGCATCAGGTCGTTGTACATCGCCGCGAAGGCGTCGAGCTTGGCGGTGTCGAAGGCGTAGGCGCGCAGGACGTTCGGCACCATGCCGAGCTTGTCCTCGCACTTGTCGAAATAGGCCTGCGTCTCGGCCGGCAGAGGGTCGAGCGGCGGCAGGTCGAGCGCTGTGGGTCGGTCTGCAGCGGTCATGGGCTCTCCTCCCTCAGCCGGTAGTGATAGGTGGCGACGTCCTCCATCCCGAGGCCGCGGTAGAGCGCCAGCGCCGGCGCGTTGGCGCAGGTGACGAGCACGGCGAGCGCCCCCGCCCCCTGCCGAGCGGCCCAGAGCGCGGCGGCCTGCATCAGGTGTCGGCCGACCCCCTTGCGCCGCATCCCGGGCCGGACCTCGAGCGCGTGGACCATGCCGATCCGACCGTGACAGGCGACGAAGGCCGTGGCCGCGGGGCTGTCGTCGGCCCGCCCGAGCAGGGCGAGCTTCGGCGCGGCGGCGCGCGCCATCACCGCGAGGCGCGCCGGCCCGATGCCGCCGCCGGCCCAGATCTCTTCTTGCACGGCGAGCTGCGGCCACGTCACTTCGAAGGCGGTCAGGCGCGGCGGCACTTCGGCCAGCCGCTCCACCGGCGCGGCGAGCGCCACGGTCGGGTCGACGACGCGCCACTCCTCGGTGGCCAGGCGGGCATCGACCGCATCGTCTCCGGGGCGGATCATCGCGAGCGCAGGCTGGCCGAGCGCGCTCTGCGCCGCGACCAGCGCGGCAGGCTCGGCCCCCTCCGCCACAGCCACGCCGGACGAGACGCGCTTGCCCCCGCCCGCGCCCTCGGCCACGCGCCAGCCTGGCGCCTCGTGCCAGCGATGCGGCGGCCAGGTCGCTTCGAGCGCGGCGAAGATCGCCTCGGCCGAGGCCGCCTCCGCCGCTGCCAGGCTCACGCCAGCGCCTCGGGGAACAGCGCCGCGAGGCGCTGCATCGCCGCGTCCACCCGCGCGCCATCGGAGCCGCGCACCACTACCGTCGCGCCGAAGACCCCGCCCCGCTGCGAGGGGTAGGAGCCGAACGACAGGTCGGGAAACTCGGCCGCAAGCTCCCCCAATGGCCCGGCGATGTCGCCCTCGCCCCGCTCGACCCGCAGCGACTGCGACAGGAGCGGCGGCCCGCCCGTCAGCGTCGGCAGGACAGAGGCCAGCATCGCCTCGAAGATGGCGGGCACGCCGGCCATCACGTGCACGTTCTCGAGCGTGAAGCCGGGCGCCGCGCTCACCGGGTTGTCGATCAGGGCCGCCCCGTCGGGGATGCGCGCCATCCGCAGGCGAGCCTCGTTCAGCTCCAGCCCCGTGCGCTCGTAGTGGGCGGCGAGGATGGCCCGGGCATCCTCGCGCACGCCGATCGCGCGGCCGAAGGCCTCGGCGATGCAATCGGCGGTGATGTCGTCGTGCGTCGGCCCGATGCCGCCCGAAGTGAACACCGTGTCGTAGGCCCCGGCCAGCGCCCGCACCGCGGCGACGATGGCCGCGGGCTCGTCGGGCACCACACGCACCTCGCGCAGGGCGATGCCGTGCTTGGTCAACTCGCCGGCTAGGTGGTGCATGTTGGCGTCGCGTGTCCGCCCCGACAATATCTCGTCTCCGATCACGAGCATCGCGGCGGTGGGCAGGGCGGTCGCGGGTCTGTCGTCGGTCATGGCGCGCCTTGTTCCGGTCAGGATGGCTTTGTAGGGCAGGGCCATGCGCTTTCCTACCCCGCTCGTCCCGGCGCGGCTGATCCGCCGCTACAACCGCTTCCTTGCCGAGGCCGAGCTCGAGGGCGGCGAGGTCGTGACCGCCCATTGCCCCAACCCCGGCAGCATGATGGGCCTCGCCGAGCCGGGAATGCGCATCTGGCTCGAGCCCAACGACGACCCAAGGCGCAAGCTGCGCTGGGGCTGGCGGCTGGTCGAGTTGCCGGGCGACCACTGGTCGGGGATCGACACCGCCGTGCCCAACCGCGTGGTGAAGGAGGCCTTGGCGGCCCGTGCCATCGCGCCGCTCGCCGCCTACGGCACGGTGAGGCCGGAGGTGAAGTATGGTGCCGCAAGCCGCGTCGACTTCCTCCTGACGGAGCCGGGGCTGCCCGACGCCTGGGTCGAGGTGAAGAACGTCCACCTCCGCCGCACCGGCGACTGGGCGGAGTTTCCCGACAGCGTCACTGCCCGCGGCGCGCGGCACCTGGCGGAGCTTTCGGCGATGGCGGGGCAGGGGCACCGGGCGGTCATGCTCTATCTCGTCCAGCGCACCGACTGCACGCGCCTGCGCATGGCGGCCGACCTCGACGCTGCCTATGCGCGCGCCTTCGACGCGGCGCGCGCGGCCGGTGTCGAGATGCTCTGTCACACCTGCGTGATAGACCGCGAAAGCGTGACCCTCGGCCGCGCCTTGCCGGTGGACCCCTTGCCGCAGTCGTGAGAGGGGCGGGTGGCGCCGGGCCGCGACGCGGCCTATGTTGCGCTGCGGAAGCAAAAGGGATTTCTTCGCCCGTGGACGAGACTCGCGGCAAGCTGACGAAAGACGGGATCCACCTCTACGAGCCGGGGGATTTCGAAGGCATGCGCCGGGCCGGGCGGCTCGCGGCAGAGATCCTCGATGCGATCATCCCGATGGTCGAGCCGGGGCAGACCACCGGCGCCATCGACGCCGAGATCGAGCGCATGGTTGCCGAGGCCGGCGCGCAATCGGCCACCATCGGCTACAAGGGCTATCAGCATGCCTCGTGCATCAGCGTGAACCACGTCGTCTGCCACGGCATCCCCGGCGAGAAGGTGCTGAAGGAGGGCGACATCCTCAACGTCGACGTGACCGTCATCCTCGACGGCTGGTTCGGCGACACGAGCCGGATGTATGTCGCCGGCAAGCTGCCGCGCAAGGCCGAGCGCCTGATCGAGGTGACGCACGAGGCGCTGATGCGCGGGATCGAGGCCGTGCGTCCCGGCAACACGTTCGGCGACATCGGCCACGCCATCCAGAGCTTCGTCGAGGGCAACCGCATGTCGGTCGTGCGCGACTTCTGCGGGCACGGGCTGGGGCGCGTCTTTCATGCGCCGCCGAACGTGCTGCATTACGGCCGCCCCGGCACCGGCCCGGTACTCGAGCCGGGGATGTTCTTCACCATCGAGCCCATGGTCAACCTGGGTCGCCCCGAGACCAAGGTGCTGGCCGACGACTGGACGGCGGTGACCCGCGACAAGTCGCTCTCGGCGCAGTTCGAGCACTCGGTCGGCGTGACGGAAGACGGGGTGGACATCTTCACCCTGTCACCGGCCGGCCGCTTTCACCCGACCTACGGCTGAGCGGGCGCCGGGGGCGGGCGCATGCGCTTGATCTTCCGGATCGTCTCCGGTCTCGCGCTCGTGGCGATCATGCTCGTGGCTCTTGCGACGGTTCTGCTGGTCGAGCCCGACCCGATCATATCCGACAGACCCCCGCCGAGCCGGGCCGAGATCGAGACCGCGCGCGCCGCGCTCGAGCGACTTCACGAGGCGACGGCGCCGCGTGCAGCGCCGCGAACCATGATCCTCGAGCCCGGGCAGGTCGCAGCGCTGGCGCGGATGGCCGAGCGCGCGGTGCCGGGAGCGCGCGCCGAGGCCGTGCTCGAGGAGGGGTCGTTCGTGCTCCGGGGCGCGCTGCCGCTGCGGCTGGTCGGGGTGGGGCCGTGGGTCAACGTCTCGGCGCGGGTTCCCGACTTCGGCGGAGCGCCGCGCCTCGGCAGGGTCGCCGTGGGGCGCGTCCAGCTCCAGCCCGGCGCGGCGCTCGCGCTTGGCCAGGCCGCACTGCGCGTCCGCTTCGGCGAGCGGGCGGGGCAGCGACTCGACAGCGTGTCGCGGCTGACCACTGGGCCCGGCGCGGCCATCCTGCGCGTCGGCCCGGCCGAGGCCACCGCCGCCGTGCTCGGCGTGGCCGCCCTTGCACCCTACGAGCAGGCGGTGCGGGCCGCGGCCACGGCCAAACCGAACGCCTCGCTCGCTCCCCTGCTCCGCGAGCCGCTCGAACTGGCGGCGGGCCATGCCACCGCATCCGGCGCGTCGGAGCGCGAAGTGGCGGCGGCGCTCGTGGCGCTCGGCCGGCTCTGCGGCACGCATGGCCTGCGCTACGGATTGGACGGCGTGCTCCCCGACGGCGTCCTGGCAGTTCCGGTGCCGCGGGCAGAGACCCCCTGCGGCGACGCCGGCCTGCACGGCCGGCCCGACCTGGCGCGGCGCTTCCTGACCGCCGCCGCGCTCGAGGCCGCAGGGCGCCACCACCCGCTCGGCCCGTTCGAACCGGTGCGCACCGGCGCGGCGCTGACCGGCCCCGACGCCCGCTTCTTCGATCCCGCCCATCTCGTCGCCCAGCGGTCGGGCCAAGCGTTGGCCGCGCGCCTGCTCGACGCGCCGGCCGATGCCCTGCGCGGGCTGGCGGGACGGATCGAGGCAGAGGGCACCGTAATCCCTGCGCTCGCCGGCCTGCCGCCGCCGATGACGCTCCAGACCTTTCGCGATACCCTCGGCGGGCCGAGCGATCCGCGCTTCGCCGAGCTGGTGGCCGAGATCGACGGCCGGATCGCCCGGCTTCCCATCCACGCCGTTCTGCCCTAGCTGTCGGCAACCATCAGCCCTCATCGAGAGGTGACGACCATGAAAGCTGCCCGCACCGCCCGCCGTCTTGTCCTGGGCGCCGCGCTGGCGTCCATCGCCGCCCTGCCCGTCGCCGCGCAGGAGGTGACGCTGCGCTTCCAGCACTTCGTCTCTCCCAAGTCGGCCAACCCGACATACTTCATGCAGCCCTGGGCCGACGCCATCGAGGAGCAGTCGGGCGGCCGCATCGAGGTCGAGCTCTATCCGGCGATGGCGCTGGGCGGCAAGGCGCAGAGCCAGTACGACCTGATCCGCGACGGCGTGATCGACGGCGGCTGGGTGATTCCCGGCTACCAGCCCAGCCGCTTTCCCGAGGCCGAGGCGCTGGAACTGCCCTTCATGATGCCGAAATCGGGCGAGGTGGCGAGCGCGGTCGCGTGGGAGTTCACGCAGAAATATCTCGCCGACGATTTCGCCGACGTGCACCTGATCGCTGCGCACATGCACGGGCCCGGCATCGTCCACAAGAAGGGAGCGCCCGTGGAGAGCGTCGCCGATTTCGACGGCCTGCGCCTGCGCGGCCCGTCGCGCCCCGCGACGCTGCTGCTCGAGCGGCTGGGCGCCACGCCGGTCGGCATGCCGGTGCCCGCCTTCCCGGAGGCGCTGGCCAAGGGCGTGCTCGACGGCGGGGTGATCACGTGGGAGATGTCGCCCTCGCTCAAGCTCGACGAGCTGACCGACAGCCATACCGACGTCGCGGGCGACCGGGCGCTCTACAACCTCTATTTCCTCTGGGCGATGAACCGCGACAGCTACGAGGCGCTGCCCGACGACCTGAAGGCCGTGATCGACGCCAATTCGGGGCTGATGGCCAGTCGCTGGGCCGGCCGCGCCCACGACACCGGCGATGTCGTGGGCCGGGAGGAAATGGCCGCCTCCGGCAACGCCATCGCAACGCTGTCCGAGGAGGCGACGGGCGAGATCCGGGCGATCGGCGCCGAGGTGACCGAGGCGTGGGTCGAGCAGGTGACCGCCCGCGGCCTCGACGGCGCCGCCCTGGTCGAGGACGTGCGCGCGATGGTCGAGGCGGCAATGGCGAGCGAGGGCTAGTCCTCGCCGTCGCGCGCCGCCTCTTCCCACCGAGCCCAGAGCAGCAGCAGGTCGGGCCTGCCCATCCGCGCACCGTGAATGTCGCCCATCAGAACGGGCCCCGGTCGGGGCGCCGGCGGGCGGCCGCCGGTTGCGGCAGGGGTCTCGCGCGGTCTCGGCGGGGCGAGCAGGCGCAGGGAGCGGGCGGCGTCGGCAACGGACATGGGCAGAGGGTAGGCCGGGGGCGTGGGCACGTCACCCCCCGGAGGTGGCTGCGCGAGATTCCGCCCCTGTGGCACTGGGGCTGCGGCGGGCGCGCGTCGCTCGGTCGCTGACGAGCGGAACACGCGCCCCGCATCCGCGTTGACAACCTCGGTTATTCACGGAGAGGCCCATGGCGCCGCGCGCCGTCTGGAAAGGTCAGTTGCGCCTGTCGCTCGTCTCGATCCCCGTCGAGGTCTACTCGGCGCGCGACACCGGCTCGAAGGTCTCGTTTCGCCAGATCCACGCGCCCTCGGGCAAGCCCGTCCGCCACGAAAAGACGGTGCCGGGCATCGGCCCGGTCGAGGCCGACGATATCGTCAAGGGCTACGACACCGGCGAGGGGGAATACCTTCTGCTCGACCCCGACGAGATCGACGCCATCCGGCTGGAAACGAAGAAGACGCTGGACCTGGTGCAGTTCGTCGGCGCGACCGAGATCCCGCCGCTCTACTTCGACCGGCCCTATTACGTTGTGCCGACAGACGAGTTGGCGCAGGACGCCTACCGCGTGGTGCGCGACGCCCTGCGGCGATCCGAGAAGACGGGGCTCGGCCAGTTGACGATGCGGGGCAAGGAATACCTCGCCGCCCTGCGCCCCTGCGGCGACGGCCTGCTGCTCGAGACGCTGCATTACCCCGACGAGCTGCGCGACGCCGAGCCGATGTTCCGTGACATCGCCGACGAGGCGGCCGACGAGGAACTGCTCGATCTCGCCACCTCGCTGATCGACCGCAAGACCGCGCCGTTCGACGCCTCGGCCTACGAGGATCGCTACGCCGAGGGCCTGCGCGCGCTGATCGAGACCAAGCGCAGGAGCGGCAAGGCCGAGCGCGTGGAGATCGGCGAGGGCGAGACGCGGCCCGAGGGCGGGAACGTGGTCGACCTGATGGCGGCGCTCAAGCGCAGCCTCGGCGAGGACGAAGCCGCACAGGGCAAGGGCAAGGGCCGAACGTCGTCGGGCGGGCGCAAGGCGTCGGGCGGCGCGCGGGGCGGCTCCAGGTCGGGCGACACGGAGTCGGGCGGGTCGACATCCGGCTCGCGCCGCAAGAAGGCGTCGTGATGGCGCGCGACCGCCTCGACCGCTACCAGGAAAAGCGCGACTTCGCCCGCACGGCCGAGCCCGAGGGCCTGGTCGACGCGCCCCGGCAGGGTGCTGGTGGGGGCCGCCGCTTCGTGGTGCAGAAGCACGACGCCAGCCGCCTGCACTACGACTTGCGTCTCGAGCACGACGGCGCGCTCCTGTCGTGGGCCGTGACCAAGGGCCCCAGCCCCGACCCCTCGGAGAAGCGCCTCGCCGTGCGGACCGAGGATCATCCCCTCGACTACGCCGACTTCGAGGGCACGATCCCCGAGGGCGAGTATGGCGGCGGCACCGTCATGCTGTGGGACGAGGGGACGTGGGAGCCGCGCGGCGATGTGGCCGATGGCCTCGACGCCGGCGAGCTCAAGATGGACCTGCACGGTCACCGGATGCGCGGCCACTGGGTGCTGGTGCGGATGCAGGGTGACGAGACGCGCGAGAACTGGCTGCTCATCAAGGAGAAGGGTGGCGAGACGGGCGCGGCCGACGCGCTCACCGAGGGGTATTCCCGCTCTGTCCGCACCGGGCGCACGATGAGGCAGATCGCGAAGGGAGAGCAGCCGAAGCAGCCGTGCCGCAAGGAGCGCTCGCGCAAGGCGCCGAGCTTTCGCAAGCCGCAGCTCGCCACGCTCGTGAGCGACGCGCCCGAGGGCGACGGGTGGTGGCACGAGACCAAGTTCGACGGCTACCGCGCGCTCGCCGCACTGGGGAAGGGGGGTGTCACGCTCTACACCCGCTCGGGCAAGGACTGGACAGATCGCTTCGCGGCGCTTGCCGGCGCCTTCGATCCGCTGCCCTGCGACAGCGCCCTGATCGACGGCGAGGTGATGGCGGCGCAGGTCGAGGGCTCGGCCTTTTCCTCGCTCCAGCGCGCGCTGTCGGAAGGCGGGGCGCTCGTGTTCTTCGCCTTCGACCTGCTGGAGCTCGACGGCGTCGACCTGACGGCCGCGCCACTGAAGGAGCGACGCGGCCTGCTCGGCGGGCTGGCCGAGGGGCTGCCGCCCGGCGGACCGCTGCGCATGTCCGAGCATGTCGTGGGGCGGGGGCCCGAGGTCTACGCCGCCGCGTGCCGGGCAGGCGCCGAGGGCATCGTCTCGAAAAAAACCGACGCGCCCTACCGCTCCACCCGCACCAAGACATGGCGCAAGGTGAAATGCGGCCACCGGCAGGAATTCGTCGTCGGTGGGCGCACGCCGTCGGACAAGCCCGGGCGGCCCTTCGCGTCGCTCCTGCTGGGCACCTGGGAGGATGGGGCGCTGGTCTATCGCGGGCGGGTCGGCACCGGCTTTGCCGGGCGCGACTTCGACGAGATCGCCAAGACGCTCACGCCCCGCAAGACCGCGCCCTTCGCCGAAGTGCCCAAAAGCGTCGCGCGGGGAGCGGAATGGGTGCGACCCGACACGGTGGTCGAGATAGCCTTCACCGAGTTCACCGCCGACGGCCATGTCCGCCACGCCAGCTACCAGGGGCTGCGGCGCGACAAGGATGCGGCGGAGGTGACGGCCGAGACGCCGGAGGAGAGCATGGACGACCCCCCCGAGGTCGCCGGGATCGCGATCAGCAGCCCCGGCCGCGAGGTCTACCCCGAGGCGGGCTGCACCAAGCTCGACGTCGCGCGCCATTACGAGCGCGTGGGCGAGCGGATGGCGCAGATCATCGAGGGCCGGCCCCTGTCGATCGTGCGCTGCCCCGAGGGAATGGCGAAGCAGTGCTTCTTCCAGAAGCACGCGGGGCAGGGCCTGCCCGATGCCATCGGCACGCTGGAGGTGGAGGAAAAGGACGGCGACACGGCCGACTACATCGCCATCTCCGATACCGAGGGGCTCGTGGCCGCGGCGCAGATGGGCACGCTGGAGGTGCACATGTGGGGCGCGCGGGCCGACCGTCTGGAGCGGCCCGACCGCCTCGTGTTCGACCTCGACCCCGGCGAGGGCGTGGAGTGGGAGGAGATCCGCGCCGCCGCCGTCGAGATCCGCGACCGGCTCGAGGCGCTGGGCCTGCGCTCGGGCGCACTGGTGACGGGCGGCAAGGGTGTGCATGTCTGGGCGCCGCTCCGCCGCACCTCGGGGTGGGACACGGTCAAGGGCTTCGCCTCGACGCTGGCGCACGCACTGGCCAAGGAAGACCCCGACCGCTTCGTGGCGAAGATGGCGAAGGCCAGGCGCAAGGGCCGCATCTTCATCGACTGGCTGCGCAACGAGCGCGGATCGACGGCCATCGCCCCCTATTCGCTGCGCGCCCGCCCCGGCGGGCCGGTCGCCGTGCCCGTGACGTGGGACGAACTGAAGGGCCTGTCCGGCGCGGCGGCCTTCGAGATGGGCGACATGGAGGCGCGGCTCGGGCAGCCCTGCCCCTATCTCGATCTCGCGGGCGACCTGCAGTCGATCACGAAGGACACGCTCGAACGACTGGAAGGCTGGCTCGGCTGAGCGGCGCTCGCGGCGCGGGTGCAGAGCCCGCTCGGTGGCGCGCGTGGCTGGCTGCGGGCGGAACATTCCCACGTCGACATGGGTTCGCCGTGTCGAATCCTGCCGCCGCCCGTGGGCGCGGCCGGGCGCCGCAACGCCGCACGGCGAGCCGCGCCCCCCTTTCATCCGAAGGAAAAGGAGACAGACCTTGACCCGCTTCACTCTTTATCCCCGGTTCGCGTCGGCGCCCGCGCTTGCCTCGATCCTCGCTCTCGCGCTGGCCGCGCCCGTGGCGCATGCCCAGCAAGACGACGGCACAGGCGGGCAGGCGCCGGGAGAAGACCCCGAGATGACCGACGGGGAGCGGGCCGCCGACGCCGAAGGCAGCGAGCCCGCCGAGACCCACGACGCGCCGTCGGTGCTGCAGGAAGCCGTCCTCGAAGAGCTCGCGGCCATCGGCATCGACAGCCTGACCATCGACAAGCTGTCGAGCGGGCAGCTCGCCGGCATCCTGCTGACGCTCACCTCGACCGACCGGCAGGACAAGGAAGAGGCGGTGACGACCATTGCCGCGAATGCGGATTACGAGCCGCAGGATGTCGACGCCGAGACGGTGGCCGACAACGAAAGCCTGCGCAACACGGTCGAGGAGGCTCTCGTCCGCGCCGGCTGGTCGGCCGACGTCTCGCAGCTCACCCACGCGCAGGTCGCCGCGCTTTACCTGGAGCTGGCAGGTCAGGGCGAGCTCGACGAGCAGCGCATTCAGGACGTGGTTTCCGAGTGACGGGCCGGGCGCGGCCGGAAACATCCAGCGGCCCCGCTCGTTTCCCGGCTCCTACCACGATCGAAAAGGAGAAGACCGCGATGAAGGTATCCGAGATCATGACCGGCACCGTCGAGCTCGTCAGCCCCGACACCGGCGTGCGTGAGGCCGCGAAGCGCATGGCCGACGAGGATGTCGGCGCGCTGCCCGTGAGCAAGGGCGACGCGCTCGTCGGCATGGTGACCGACCGCGATATTGCCCTGCGTGGTGTCGCGGCCGGCAGGCAGATGGACGAATCCAGCGTCGAGGACGTGATGTCGAACGGTGTGCTCTACTGCTTCGACGACGCCGACTGCACCGAGGTTGCCGACAACATGGCGCAGAACCAGGTGCGCCGTCTGCCGGTCGTCAACGCCGACAAGCGCCTCGTCGGCATGGTGGCGCTGGCCGACCTGGCGCGCGCCGGGTTCGGCGAGCGCGCTGCCGTGGGAATCTCGGAGCCCTCGGCCGCCGCGCGCGCCTGATCGCTCCTCTGGCCGGGCCGCCGGTGGTGCACCGGCGGCCCCCCGCGCGGCCCTGATGCCCCGCGCATGGAAAGTGTCGAACGGCCGGGTCTGCCAGCCTGTCGGCGACCACCGCGGCAGGCCCGGCGGACAGGCGGATCGCGTCGTTTCGTGACTGCCGCCGGAATCTCACCCACCCGGAGACGCGGCAGGCCGGGCGAGCCGTGCGATGGCGCGGACGCGGCTAATCCTCGTCGGAGGGGAACAGCTCGTTCATCTGCTCCTGCGCCTCGCTGGCCACGGCCACGATCAGCAGATCACCGTTCTTCAGCCGCGTCTCGTCGGTCACCAGCTCGTCGCCCGAGCCGCGCGCCACGGCGACGGCGCGCGTCGCCTCGGGCAACTCGAGGTCGGCCAGTCGCGCACCGTCGTGGCGTTCGCCCACGCGGTAGCCCAGCACGTCGAAGCCCCTGTGCGAGCGCAGGTCGAGCGCGGAATCGTGCCGGGTTTCGAGCGTGCGCGCGATCGACCGGGCGACGGTCGCGTGCGGCGTGATGAGGTGTTCGAGCCCGAGTTCCTCGCAGACGGCCAGCAGCTCCTTCCGCACGATCTGCGGCACCACTCTGGGGTAGCCGACGGAGCGGCCCACCAGCGCGGCGAGGATGTTGACGTCGTCGACATTGGTCAGCAGCACCAGCGCGTCGGCCCCGTCGCCGTAGGCGTCGCGCAGCACCGTCGGCAGCGACCCGTCGCCCTCCAGCAGCCCCGCGTCGACCTCGTCGGACAGGGTCTGCAGCTTGTCGGCGTCGCGGTCGACGACGACCACCTCGTGCCCGGCCTCGGTCAGGTGCGCGGCAGTGGCGGTGCCGAATCGCGAGGCGCCGACGATGACGATGCGCATGATTTCTCCTATCGGTGAATCGGCGCCCAGGTGCCGGGCGAGAGCACGGCCACGAACGCGAGGAATTCAAGCCGCCCCAGCAGCATCGCCGCGGCGAGCACCAGCTTGAGCGGCCAGGCGAGGTCGGGCCCGACGGCCCCCATCGACAGGCCTGCCGTCGACAGCGCCGAGACGGTGTCGAAGAGCGCCGGCATCGGCGCCACACCGCCCAGCAGCAGCAGGATCCAGACGACCATCGTCGAGGCGGCGTAGAGGAACAGCACCGCCCCGAGCGCGGTCACCTGGGCACGCCGCACCCGCGCGCCGTGGATCTTGAGCGGCGTGACGGTGCGCGGCGGCGACTTCAGCCGGGTGAGCGCGACCCGCACCATCGCGGCGAGGATCGCCGCCCGCTCCTGCTTGATGCCGCCGGTGGTCGAGCCCGCGCCCCCGCCCACAACCATCGCGCCGAGGATCAGCGCCATGACGGGCGTATGCAGCCCGATCGGCGCGACGCTGAACCCCGCCGTCGTCACCCCGCTCAGCGTGTTGAGCAGCGCGTCGAGCGCGTGTGCCGGCGAGCCCCCCGAGACCAGCCGCAGCCCCGCCGCGGCGACCGACACCGCGAGGCAGAGCGCGACCACGCGGGCGGCGTTGCTCTCGACAAAGGCAGCGCGTGGCCCGTCGCGGCGGACGCGAACATAGGCCATCAGCGAGAAGGTCGTGGCGAGGCAGGCGACCATCGTCGCCGCCTGCGCGGCGCGCGAATAGCTCTCCAGGCTGTCGGGGCGGGGCGTGAAGCCCCCGGTCGAGACGGCGGCGAGCGCCACTGCGACCCCCTCCCACCAGGTGGGGAACAGCGGCACGAAGGCCACCGCCGCCAGCACCGTGAGCGCGGAATAGGCCACGAGCAGGCGTCGCGCCTGCGCGCGGGTCGAGGACAGGAGATCGCGGTCGGGCAGACCGGCGCGGCCCAGCGCGCTCGCCGCACCGCGGGCCGAGCCGGGGCCGAGGATCAGCGCCACCCCCGCCACCGCGATGGCGAAGCCGCCCGCCCATTGCATCCACCCGCGCAGCGCGTGGCCGGCGAGCGGCCAGCCCATCGTTCCCTCCGCCACGGTCAGCCCGGTCGAGGTGATCGCCGAGACGGATTCGAACAACGCGTCCACGGGGGACAGGCCCAGCGCCATGAAGCCTGGCACCGCCAGCACCGACACGCCCGCGAACAGCAGCACGAGCACCGCCACCGCCTCGATCTGGCGCAGGTCGCGGCCTGGCGGGTAGCGGCCGGCAAGGCCGGCGGCGACCATCGGCAGCAGGAGCGGCACGCCGAGAGCCGCCGCGACCTTCCACGCGCCCTCGCCGAGCGCCACCGCGAAGGGGACGGCCAGCACCATCGCCACCACGTGCGCCAGCGCCAGCGAGGCCCGCGCCACCGCACCCGGCCGGGCGACCCAGGTTAGGCTCGCCTGTCCCTGCACCCGTGTCTCCCTGTCCGGAACCGTGCGCGACGTACCGGCAGGGCAACCGCCGCAGCGCCGCGCTTGTTCCGGTGGCCCGGCCCGGCGCGCGGGGCGTGGCTCGCGATGGCCCGAATCCATCCACGCCGCTGCCACAATCCGGGGGCAGTCATTCGAATTGTAGAGATTGTCCGACGGCTTCTGCCGCGATCCGTGTGTCTACCGACGGACCAACCGTGCGGCCCCCATTCCTTTAGGAAAGGCGACGCCGCGCAGCAGGGAAGACAGGTCACGCGAAGGGTCAGGGGATATGAGATTCATCGACGAAATGATCGACCGCAAGCGTCGCGAGTCGCACCATGACGAGCCGGGCGTCGGGCCGGAATTGCGGCAGGGCTTCGGGCAGGGCTTCGGAGCGGCCCACGAGGTCGGCCCGCCCCCCGGCTTCGACCGCGCCGACCTGCCCGAGCCGCTGGAATGGCCGCCGCAGCTGGCGCGCGAGAGCGGCAGGCACGGGTCTGCCGGTGCCGCGGTCGAGAGACTGGAGAGCCCGGCGAGCGGCACGGCCGGCAACGGGATGACCGAAAGCGGAATGCGGGAGTTGGGATCGACCGCACGCGAGATGCCGGAGCCGGAGATGCCCCGCCATGCCTTCCCCGATCCCGAGCTGTCGAACCACCCGGAGGATGCCGGTTGGCAAGAGGGCATGGCCTCGGCGACCCCCGAGAAAGGCGTGGCGCCGGTCTCTCGGCTCGATCGGGCGGCGCCGATGGACGACGACGATTGGGGACTCGGCGTCGCGCCGGCCGAGGGCGCGGAGCCCCGCTCGCGCCCGCTGCGCCCCTCTCCGTTCCGACGCGCCGTCGCCGAATCGCGCCCGGCCGGACTCGTGGGGCGGGCCGGCACGCAGCCCGGCCGCCGCCGGCTGAGCGACCCGCCCGCGGGCGACCGGGCCGAGCCGGTGTCGCGGCCGGCCGCCGCGCACCTCTTCGACGACCCGTCAGTGCCGCCCGCACCGGTGTCGGACCGGCCCGAGAGCGCCCTCATGCCCGCCCCGCAGAGCGAGTCGCAACCGCTCCGCCTCGTTGATCCCGTGCGCGCCGGGCGCGACATGTCTGGCACCCCGCTGTCCGACGAGCCGCTCGGCAATGGCGAAGACGACGGCTTCGCAGCCGATTTCGCGTCCGCCTCCGCCGAGGCCGAACCGATCGGCCTGGATGCAGATGCACCCGAGATGGACGAGGCCGTTGCCCCTCGTGTGCCGGAAACCGAGGCGGCGGCCACCGACCTGCGCGCGCCGCAGCCCGAGGCGCGTCTGGAGCCGGAGCCAGAGCCCCGCGCGGGCGAGGGCCACGCCCCGCGCAGCCCCGGCGATGACGGCAGTCTGTCGAGCGCCTTCGGCCACGGTATGCCCGCGTCCGAGGCCGCGGCGCCTGCCGCCGCCGACCTGCGTGATCTGCCCGAGCCGCCGCCGCCTGCAGGGCGGGTCAAGACCCGGCTGCTCGGCTTCCGCGCGCCCGATGGCGGTGAGGATCGCGGGCACGATCCGCTCGGACAGCCGCGCCAGCGGGCCGCCGCCGCTGCGCCCGCGCGCTTCCCCGTCGGCTGGCTGGTCGTCGAGCGCGGGCCGGGCCGCGGCACCGCCTTCGCCCTGTTCGACGGGCTCTCGACCCTCGGCCGCGGCGAAGGGCAGACCGTGCAGCTCGATCTCGGCGACACCGCGATCTCGCGCGACACCCATGCGGCCATCGCCTACGACGACGAGCGGCGCGCGTGCTGGCTCGGTCACGGCGGCAAGGCCAATCTCGTGCGTCTCAACGGCCGCCCGGTGCTGACGACCGAAGCGCTGTCGAACGGCGACCGCATCCGAATCGGCGAGACGACCCTGCGCTTCGTCGCGCTCTGTGGCCCCGATTTCAGCTGGTCCGACGACACTGAGGAGGGCGCGCCGGATGCAGCCGCCCTCTGATCCGCGCCTCGACGCCGCAATGGCGGTGGACGTTGGCCGGCGCGCGCACCAGGAGGACGCGGTGATCTGCGACTGTCCGATCGGGGCAGAGCTGGGCCTCGTCGTGCTGGCCGACGGCATGGGCGGTTATCTCTGCGGCGACGTGGCGAGCCGCATCGTGATGACCGAGGTCTACAGCGAGCTGAAGCTGCGCGGGCCGGAGCTCGTGCGCGGCGAGGCCCACATGCCCGCCGCCCTGCGCCGTGCCGCCGAAGGCGCCAATGCCTGCCTGCGGGCCTATGTCGAGGAGGCCCCGCACGCCATCGGCATGGGGGCCACGCTCGTCGCCGGCATCCTCAGGGGGCGCGACCTGCACTGGATCTCGGTGGGCGATTCGCCGCTCTACCTGTTCCGCGACGGCGCGCTCGTGCGGCTGAACGAGGATCATTCCTTCGGTTCGGTGATGCGCGCGATGGTGGAAGAGGGCCGGATGGACGCCGAGGCCGCCGCCCGCCACCCCGAGCGCACCAGCCTGATCTCGGTGCTCTCGGGCGGCCCGGTGGCGCATGTCGACTGCCCGCGCGCCGCCTTCCGTGTCGAGGACGGCGACGTGCTGGTATTTGCCAGCGATGGCCTGCTGCATCTCGACGAGGCCGAGATCTGCCGGGCGCTGCGCGCCCATGCCGAGGCGCCCGCCGCGGGGATCGCAGATGCCCTGCTGCGCGCGGTCGCGGCGCTGGACGACCCTGAGCAGGACAACGTCTCGCTCGCCGTGGTGCGGATCGGGCCGGCGCGGGCGGGCGGCGGCCCGGTGCGGCGAGCGGCGCCGGAGGCGCGGGCCGAGCCCCCCGTCGCGGCGATGCCCGCGCTGGCGGGAGTGGCCGGGCCCGCGGGATGATCCACGACCCGGCCTTCGACGCCGCCGCGGCGCAGTTGCGGGCGCTGATCTCCGCGGGCGGGTTGCCGGCGCGCGCCGTCGAGCGGGCAGAGGCCCTGCTGGCGCGGCTCGAGGCGCCGGTGCGCGTGGCCGTGGTCGGTCCCGAGCCGGCGGGGCGCGGCGCAGGGCTCGCCGCGCTGTCGGGCGACGAGACGCTCGCCGACCTTCCCGACCTTCCCGAGCGCCCGCCGCTGGAGCTGCGCTGGGGCGGCGAGGCGCGCGTCGCCTTGCGGCTCGGCTGTGGCGCGCTGGTCGAGGGGGCCGACCTCGCCGAGGCGATGGCCGACCCCGAGGCGGCGCTGGTGACGGTGGAGCGGCCCCTGCCAGCGCTGCGGCGGATCACGCTGACCGACCTGGTGACCGAACCGTCGGCCGACGACCTGCTGGCCGCCCTCGCCTGGGCCGCGCGGCGGGCCGACGTGGCGGTGTGGTGGTCACACGGCTTCGGCCCCGACGAACGTGCGGCGTGGCGCTCGGCGCCCGCGCGCCTGCGCGACCACGGTTTCCTCGTGCTGGACGGGGCGGGCGCCGAGGCGCGACAGGCCGCCGCCGCGGCGCGTGACGACTTCCTTCGCGTCGTCGTCTCGGGGCAGGGCGAGCCGGCCGGGCCGCGTCTGGCGGCCGAGGTGCTGCGCCACGTTGCGCTCGGACGACAGGCCGACGCCGACGCGGCGCTCCTTTTTGTGCAGAGCCACGGAGGCGGCACGGCGCGCACCCCGGCAGCGCCGGTGTCGCACGAGCCTGCCGCGCCGCCGCCTGCCGCGCCGCCGCCTGCCGCGCCGCCGCCTGCCGCGCCGGGGCCTGCCACACTGGGGCCTGCCGCGCCGCCGCCTGCTGTGCCTGAGCCGGTCGAGCCGGCGCCGGACGAGCCGGAGCGCGTCGTGTCACCCCGTGCCCGAGGGGCGCCGGCGATGGCCGAGCGTCCCGTCTCAGTGGGAGCACAGCTCTTCGGCATGGGCGCCGCCCCCGAGCGGCCCCGCGCCGCGCCGCGACCCGCTGCGCCTGCCGCCCCGGCGCTCTCCGAGCCGCTGCGCGCGTTCTGCCGGGAGGGGGCCGCGCGCATCCGGTTGCGCGCCCGCCAGGTTTGGGTGGGGGGCGCCGGTCGCGGGGTGCCGCCAGTCGCCCGGGCGGGCGCCGAGACGGTCCGTGCCCTCGCCGAGGCGCTCGACGACATGGCCGAGGACGGCGGCCTGCCCGCCGCCGAGGCCGACGCGCAGGCCGAGATGTCGGCGCTGCTCTCGGCGGCGGAGGAGACGCTGGTGCTGCTCGAGGCCGAGGGCGACGTGGCCGCCGCGCACGACGCGGTGCGCCTGCTCGCCCAGCTGCGCCACGCGCTAGAGGCCCGCGCTGGGGCCCGCGCCGGGGCGTGAACAGCGCTGGCAGGGCGGTGCCCATTGTTTCGCCCGCGGCCTGCCCAACAATGGCCACCTTGCTTGAGCCATAGTTAACCACAGTGACCAGTTCGCGGCAGCCATGGGGGCAGCCGCAGTCGAGAGTGCTCCGCCGGACCCCCGGCCATGACCGAATGACAGGGCACCGCATGACCGTGCAGACCGCCATCGCCGCCGACGCGCCGTCCGAGACCGACGCCGCTCCCCTCGCCCGCGCGCCCGGCGCGGACGACCTACTCGCGCGGGCGCTGGAGCCGTTCCAGCCCATGGCCGACGCCTATGCCGATCTCTCCCATGCCATCGACGCGCTCGAGCGCACGGGCGGGCGCCCCGTGGCCACCACCGCGCGGCGGCTGAAGCGCATGCTGCGGCGCACCGAGCCCGCGATCACGATGATCGGGCAGGTCAAGGCGGGCAAGACGAGCCTCGTCAACGCCATGGTGGGCCAGGCGGACCTTTTGCCCGCCGACGTCAACCCGTGGACCTCGGTCGTCACCTCGCTGCACCTGTCGTCCGAGCCCGCCGCCGACGGCGTCGAGGCCGTCTTCCGCTTCTTCGAGGCCGACCAGTGGCAGCGGCTGATGAAGAACGGCGGCCGCATCGGCGAGCTCGCCGGCCGTGCCGGCGCGGAGGACGAGGTCGCCCGTGTCACGGCCCAGCTCGAGGCGATGCGAAAGAAGTCGATGCGCAGGCTCGGCTCGCAGTTCGAGCTGCTGATGGGGCAGGAGCATCGCTACGCCTCGGTCGATCCGGGCCTCGTGGAGCGCTATGTCTGCCTCGGCGACCATCCGGGCGAGGGGGACGACCCCGACGGGCAGGGGCGGTTCGCCGACATCACGCGCTCGGCCGACCTGCACCTGCACCGCCCCGAGATGCCCGTGGCGCTGTGCCTGCGCGACACGCCGGGGGTGAACGACACGTTCCTGATGCGCGAGCAGATCACCATCCAGGCGATCCGCGACAGCCGCACCTGCGTCGTGGTGCTCTCGGCGCACCAGGCGCTGAACGCGGTCGACCTCGCGCTGATCCGGCTGATCGCCAACATCCCCAGCCGCGACGTGGTGATCTTCGTCAACCGGATCGACGAACTGTCCGACCCGGGCGCCCATGTGGGCGAGATCGAGGACAGCATCCGCCAGACCATCCACGACCATCGCGGCCCGGCGGAGGCCGAGATCGTCTTCGGCAGCGCGCTCTGGGCCGCGCACGCCATCGCCGACACGCTGCACGAGATGGATGCGCAGAGCGAGGCGGCGCTGCTCAGCTGGGCCGAGGCCGAGTGCGGCGACCTGCCCAAGGGCGCCGACGGCCGCTACGACCGCGCGGCGGTGTGGGAGTTGTCGGGCGTGACCGGCCTCTACGGCGCCCTGGCCGACCGGGTGGCCGAGACGGTGGGTGCCGAGGTGGCCGACGAGGTCGCACGCGGCGGGCTCAACCTGGTCACAAGGCTCGACACCGAGACGCGGGTGCGCCCGCGCGCCATCGGCACCGTGGCGACCGCGCCGATCGACCGCGCCGCGCTCCTGCCCGAGATCGACGGGATCGAGGCGCGTCTCGTGTCGCAACTGTCCGGCGGCTTCGAGCGGATCGTTGCCGATTTCCACCAGCGGCTCGACCGGGCGCAGGCGGGCTTCGTCGACCGGGCGGTGGCGGCGCTGACCCGCCACCTCGAGCAGGAAGGCGAGGGCGCGGTCTGGACCTACGACCCCACCGGCCTGCGCATCCTGCTGCGCTCGGCCTTCACGGTGTATTCGACGCGCGCGGCCAAGCTGATCGGAGAGGTCTACGGCGAGGCCGCGGCCGAGATCGCCGGCCTCTACGTGCGCGGCTTCGAGCTCGACGCCGGGAGCGCGGCGCTCGCCCCGCCGCCCGTGCCGCAAGTCGCGCCGCCGGTCATCCTGGGCGAGACGATCGCGCTCGACCTCAAGTCGGGCTGGTGGTCGCGCTTCTGGAACCGCCGGCAGGGCTACGGCGCCTATGCCGCGAAGATGTCGGACCTGATCGCGGCGGAATGCGCGCGCATGGTCGAGGCGGTGAAGGCCGAATACGGCCCGCCCGACCGGGCACGGGCCGAGGCCGCGCTGCGAGAGTTCATCGGCGGGCAGCGCAAGACGCTCGTCGACCTGTGGATGCGCGACGAGGTCAGCGCCGAGGAGGTGGCCGAGCGCGTCGCCGGCCCCGGCGCGGGCGACCGCGCCGCCACCCTCGCCGCCGCGCGCGACACGTTCACGCTCTATCTTGGAGAGGATTTCGGCAGCACGGAGGCCGCATGACGATGATCGACCGCCCCGCCGGGGGCCGCGCCCGCCCCGTCATCGCCCTGATGGGCGAGTTCAGCGCCGGCAAGAGCACGCTGGCCAACCTGCTGCTCGGCGAGCGCGTCTCGCCGGTCAGGGTGACGGCCACGCAGTTGCCGCCGATCTGGTACACCCACGGCACCGGCGATCCGGAGCGGGTGGACATGGAGGGCCACACGCACCCGATCGCCGCCGCCGAGATCGAGGGCATCGACCCGCATGACACCGCCTTCGTCCGGGTGCCGCTGGCCGCCGGGGTGCTCGAGCTGATGGACCTGATCGACATGCCGGGCATCTCCGACCCCAACATGGAGGCGACCGTCTGGAAGCGGCTGATCCACGCGGCCGACGGCGTGATCTGGTGCACCCACGCCACCCAGGCGTGGCGCCAGTCCGAGGCGGCGACATGGGAAGAGCTGCCGGCGGCTCTGCACGAGAGCAGCCTGCTGCTGCTGACCCGTGCCGACAAGCTGCGCGAGGCCGACCTGCAGCGCGTCGTGAGCCGGGTGAAGGCAGAGACCGGGGGCATGTTCGCCGGCATCTTCCCCGTCTCGCTGATGCTCGCCGCCACCGCGGGCGAGGACCGCGACGCATGGGAGGTGAGCGGCGCCGAGGCCGTCACGCGCAGCCTGCTCGACATCGTGTTCCGGATCGACAACGCCTCGCGCCGGCGGCCGAAGCCGATCGTGACCAGGGCCGGCGACGGGGCCCCGCAGCGGCCCGTTTCCGCCGCATCAACTGTGGCGGCGCCGTCGCGCCCGGTCGTGCCACGCCGGGTGCAGGCGCGGGGCGACGGCGGCTCGCGCGCGCGCCTGCCCCACTCGGCCATCCGCCAGATGGTGCCGGGCCAGATGACCTCGGGTTCGTGAGGGGCGCGGCATGACGCAGGGCCTTGCCTCGATTGCCGGCCGCCCGGCTTCGGGCCGTCCGCGCTCCGGCCCGCCGCCCGCGCTCGCCCGTCGGCTCGATGCGGCGCTCGGCGCGGCGCCGGGCGCGGATGCCTGCGCCTATCTCGACGTGGGCGCGGGGCTGGTGCTCGGCACAAGCGCCGATCCCGCCCTGCCGCAGGAGGCCCTCGATGGGCTCTGCCGCGCCGCCGGGCCGCTGCTCGACGGGGCCGAGGGCGAGGCGGCGCTGGTCGTCTCGGCCGCCGGGCTCGCTGCCCTGCTGGCCGTGCCGGGCGAGGCGGGGACCGCGCTCTGCCTGCTCCTCGCCCCCGAGACGCCCCCGGCCGAGGCCCGCGCCGCCGCGCGGGCCGCCGTCGCCGCCATGCTGTCGGCAAAAGGCGCCTGATGGGCCGCCCGCAGGAGATCGCCGCGCTCGACCGCGCGCTCGCGGCACTGGCCGCTCCGGCCGTCCGTCCAGACGGCGCCCGCGTGGTGCGCCCTTTCGGAAACCGTTCGGCGCTTGCCAGCCTGCTCGCCGCGCTCGACGAGGCGGTGATGCCGCAGACGTTGCGCTTGACCGATGCCCGGGGCGCCACGCTCAAACTCGATCTCGCCAATCGCCGCCTTCTGGCGGTGCGGCCTGGCCCCGGCGCCACGATCACGCCCTGCGCGCCCGACGCCGCAGACGAGGCCGGGCTGGACCGGCTGTGCGACTGTCTTGCCGACTTCGCCGCGGGCGGGCCGCTGCGCATCGCCCCCGAGGCCCTCGCCGGCACTTCCGGCCGGCGCGGGGTGGCGGTGGCCGACCTCGCCGCCCGGCGGGGCGAGATCCTCGCGCCGGGCCCCGTGCCCGAGCCCGCCGCGATGCTCGAGCACGCCTTCGCCGCCCACCCCGAGACGCTGCTCGCGTGGCTCGCCGTCGAGGGGGGCGCGTCGGACGGCGACGGCGACCCCGCCGCGCTCGCCGATCTCGATGCGCTCGCTGCCGCGCTCGCGGCGTGCCCCGCCGCCCTGCCCGAGGGCACCCTGGCCACCGCGCCGCGGCCCGACCATGCGCTCGCCCTGCTGTATTCGGGCGGCGTCACCCTCGGGATCGCCGCGCTGCCCGAGGCGGGCGACGCCCTCGCCGCGACCCTCCAGCAGATGCTGCTCGGCTGGGCCTGAGCCCGGCATTTCCACATGTCCCGCCGCGTCCGCGCCGCAATCCGACCCGCGCACGGAAACGGCCGTGGCCAGCCGGCCCGCGCCGTCGCCCCCGGCCGGTGCCCTGACACGGAATCGCCCGAATTGCCGCGAATTTTCTGAAAAGTCTGCCTTATTTGCGCCCGATCTCTTGCCGAAGCTGTCTGCAGACGAATGCGGCCCCACGGGCCCGCATCGAGGGACGCAGACCGACAGGGGTCAGATGGCCGTGAGCGCCGCACCGCAAGACAGCTCTTCCGCCGGCGACACGCTGCCGCCCGGCACGCCCCTGCTCCAGGGGCAGTACCTGGTCGAGGGCTACCTCAATTCGGGCGGCTTCGGCGTCACCTACCTCGCACGCGACAGCCTCGAGCGGCGGGTCGTGCTGAAGGAATGCTACCCCGCCTCGATGTGCTGCCGCGCGGGCGGCGTCGTGCGCGCCCGTTCGCACGCGAACCAGTCGGAATTCGAGACCGTCGTGCGCCTCTTCGGGCAGGAGGCGCGGCGGCTGGCCAAGCTCGAGCACCCCAACATCGTGGGCGTCCGCGACGTCTTCGAGGAGAACGGAACCGCCTACATGGCGCTCGACTACATCGACGGGCGCGACCTGCACGACGTCATCGAGCAGGAGACGTGGCGCCTCGACCCCGACACTGTGCGCGAGATCGCCGTGCAACTTCTCGACGCGATCGGGCATGTCCACGGAATGGGGATGCTCCACCGCGACATCTCGCCGGACAACATCCTGCTGACGCATGACGACACGCCCATCCTGATCGACTTCGGCGCGGCGCGCGATTCGGCCTGGCGCAAGAGCCGCGTGCTCTCGACGCTGCACGTGGTGAAGGACGGCTACTCGCCGCAGGAGTTCTACCTGCAGGCAGGGGAGCAATCGCCCGCCTCCGACCTCTATTCGCTCGCCGCCTCGCTCTACCGCGCGATCACGGGGGATCCGCCGGTCTTTTCGCACCGCCGGCTCGCCGCCATCGCCGAGCGCCGTCCCGACCCCTACGTGCCGCTCGAGGGCACGGCCGACGGCTACGACCCGGCGTTCCTGCGGATGATCGATACTGCGCTCGCCGTGTTCGCCCGCGACCGCGTGCAGAGTGCCGCCGACTGGCTCGCCGGGATCGAGCTGGCCTCGCCGCCGGAGGCTGCCGATCCCGGTGCGCCCCTCCCCGCCCCGACGATGGACGACGCCGTGATCGTCGAGCGGGTGCGGCGGCTGGTCGAGGCGACGAACCCCGAGGTGCAGGCGCTGCATGCCGAGCGGACGCGCGAGCGCGAGGAGCGCGCCCGCTGCGAGGCCGAAGAGCGCGCCGCGCAGGAGGCGGCACGGTGCCGGCGGCTCGAGGAGGCCCGGCGCGAGGCCGAGGAGGCCGAGCGCGCCTACCGCGAGCGGCAGCGGCAGGAGGCCGACGCGCGCCGCGCCGTCCCGGCCCCCGCACCCGAAGCCGTGCCGGACGGGGAGGAGGCGGTCGTGCCGCCGGGCGACGCCGAGGTGCCGCATGTGCCCGGGGCGGGCGGGGTCAACCGGGCGAAGCTGCTGAAGGAGCGGGTCGAGCGGGCGCGGCGGGAGCGCGAGCAGGCCGATACGGAAGCGCTCTCGCGGGAGGACGGGTCAGGGGGAACGGCGGGGAGGACGAGCCGCGGCTCGCTGTTCGGGCTGATGCTCGGCGGCGGCTGGCTGCGCCCCGCGACACGGGATGCGAGTAGCAAGGAAGGGTTTGGCGCATGAGCATGTTCAGGGACAGGGACGCGGGCGGCACCGACGCTGCCGCCCCGCGCGACGCGGCGCCGGCCGCCCGGCCGGGCTTCGGCTTCGGCGGTGGCCGGTTCGGTTGGTCGGAGCGCGGCGGCGGCGAGTCTGGTGCGTGGCCGGCGCCGGGGCCCTCGCGCCAAGGGTCGACCGTCGCCGGCGGGATCGCCGGGGAGGGCACGATCGCGCCTGCGTCGCGTCTGGCCGACGCGCCGCCGATGCGGTCCGTCGCGCGGCCCCATGTCGACCGCGCGGCCGCGGACGTCCCCCGGGCGCCCGCAGAAGCCGGACCCGAAGCGACCATGCCCCCCTCCGCGGCAACCGGGCCTGCCGTGTCCGAAGCCGCCGCGCAGGCCGCGAGGGCCGCGCTCCGCCCCGAGGGGCCGGCGGGCAATCGGCCGGCATCGGGCCAGCCGTCTGCCGCGACCGTGTCGGACGCGCTCGCCCGGCATGGCGACGAGACCTTTGCCGCGCGCGCGCGCCTGGCCGCGCTGCAGGCCGGGCCGCCCCGCCGGCCCCGCATCTGGGAGATGGACGAGGGCGGCGCCGCGGGGGCGCAGCGCCCGGCCTCCGCCCGGGCGGAGTCGCGCGGTGGACGGGGCGACTGGCTCGACCGGATCGGCACGCCCGGCGAGGGCGAGGGCGGCAGCGCCGCGCTCCGCGCCGGCCAGAGCAGCGAGGCAGATCCCGGCGCCCGGCTGCCCGAGCCCCTTCCCGAGCCGCGTGACGATGCGGGTGGGGCGGATCGCCCTGCCACCGACGCCGCACTGCCCGCGTCGCGCAGACCTGCGCCGTTCGTCCTCGGGAGGCGGCCCGATCCCGCCGCTCCGGCCGGTATGCCGGTGGCGGACGGCGGAGGCGCCCCGCCGAAGGACCTCGCGGACGACCGGGCCGGCGCGCCGGGGGGCGACGCCGAAGACGCGGTGGCCTATGCCCGGGCGCAGCTTGCGCGGATGGCCGAGCTCGGGCTGGCTGACGACGCGGCGGACGACGCGGAGAGCACGCCCGGCGGCGGCCGCAGCGCGCGCGCCAAGACGCGGGTGCTCGGCTTCCGCCCGCCCGAGGCCGACGACGACCCCCTGGCGCGGGCCGGCGCGGCCTGCGCGGGCCGTGGCCCCGACTTCCCCGTCGGCTGGCTCGTGGTGGTCGAGGGGGCAGGGCGAGGCGCGTCCTTCGCGCTCACCTCGGGCGTGGCCACGCTCGGCCGCGGCGAGGACCAGACCGTGCGCCTCGATTTCGGCGACACGGCAATCTCGCGGCAGGGCCATGCCTCGATCGTGTTCGACGACGAGACGGGGCGCTTCTACCTCGGTGCCGGCTCGCGCACCAATCTCGTGCGCCGCAACGGCCGGCCGGTCCTGGCGACCGAGGAAGTGGCGGGCGGTGACGAGATCCGCCTTGGCGAGACGACGCTGCGCCTCGTGGCGCTCTGCGGCGACGGGTTCTCCTGGAGCGAGGGCGTGGCAGACAGCGGCGTGGCGGGCGGCGGCGTGACGGGCGGCAGCGTGACGGGCGGCGGCGTGGCGGGCGGCGGCGTGGCGGGCGGCGGCGTGACGGGCGGGGCATGACCGAGGCGCCCGCCATCCGCCTCGACGCGGCCACCGCGCTCTCTCGGGGAGGACGTGCGCTGCAGGAAGATGCCGTGCTGGGCGCCGCCGTGGGCGCGACCGGCGCCATCGCGCTGGCCGACGGCTGCGGCGGCCATGCCCGCGGCGACCTCGCGAGCAACATCGCGGCCGACGTGGCGCTGCGCGCCCTGGCCCGGGCCGAGGGCAGCCCGGCCGAGCGGCTGCGCGAGGCGGCCGAGGCGGCCAACCTCGCCGTCTACGCCCGTGCACAGGGCGATCCCGAGCTCGAGGGGATGAGCACGACGCTGCTCGTCGTGTCTGTCGAGGCGGGCGGGCTGCACTGGGTGTCGGTCGGCGACAGCCCGCTGTGGTTGATGCGCGAGGGGCGGCTGGAGCGGCTGAACGCCACGCATTCGCTCGCGCGCCAGCTCGACCTCCTGGTGCAGATGGGCGAGATGAGCGCCGCCGAGGCGGCGGGTCATCCCGCGCGGGCGTGCCTGACCTCGGCCCTCGGCGGCGAGACCATCGAAGAGATGGACTGCCCCGACGCCCCGGTGCGGCTCTGGCCGGACGACGTGATCCTCGCGGCTTCCGACGGGCTGCTGACGCTCGACGAGGCGGCGATCACGCGCCTGCTGAGCGGTGCCGGGGGCGAGGTGCCGGCCAACGCCCTCGCCGAGCGCCTGCTCGCCGCCGTCGAGGCGGAGGGCGTCGCGGGGCAGGACAACGCGTCGGTCGCGGTGCTGCGGGTCGAGAAGGCGCCGGCGGAATCGGCCCGGACGAGGCGCCTCGGTACCGCTGGCAAGGGTGCCCTCGTCGCCGGGTTGCGCCGCCGCGCCATCGCCGCGCTCGCCGCCGCCATCGGTGGCGGAGCCTCGGGGGACGGGTCGCGCGCCGCGCGCTGATCCGGCTGAGTGCGGAAACGGGGGACGCCGGGACGGGAAACGCCGGGACGGGGGGCGACGCTCGTGCCTTCGGCACATCGCCCCGCCCGCCGTCCCTGGACGTACCGCGCCGGGCCGGACGGGGCACAAGAGAGGGGCGGCGCAGATGCGCCGCCCCTTCGTCACTGGGGCTGTGGCTTGTCAGCTCACGGCCTTGAGGTGCGGTGCGTCGGCGGGCACGGGCTGGGGGGCGATCTCTTCCCAGTCGAGGCCGCCGGCATAGCGCCACGCCATCTGCCCCGCCTCGTCGAGGGCGAAGAGGTGGAGCCAGCGATTGTCGAACAGCGCCCGCACCCCCTCGTGACGGCAGAGGATGTCGGTCATCGCCTCGCGCGGCGCCTCGATGCAGACCGACAGGCGCAACGGCTCGTGCGCGTAGCTCTCGCCGTCATGCACCGACTGCCAGGGCAGGCCGGCGCGCAGCAGCCCGCCGTTGCCCTCGATCACGCCGATCCCGCCGGTGACGTTGTGCAACAGCTTGTTGCCGCCGCCGAAGACGGCAGGAGAGACGGTCGAGCCATAATATTGCAGGCTGATCCAGCTCGCCACGACCACCGGCGCCGTCATGATCAGCTCGAGCACGCTGGAGCCCTCGTCGGCCCGCCAGTCGTAGTCGTGCAGAAAGGCGCGGCCCTCGAGGCTGCGGCCCGCGGTGCGCGACCGGGGCGCGGCGATGAACGCCTTGCAGCCGGCGAGCGCCCATTCGGGGCGCACCTCGGCCCAGTCGCGCGCGCGGCTCTCGATGTCGCCGGCGCCCTCGGCCCGGGGCAGGCGCAGCGCGCGCTCTGCCCGCGTGACCTTGCCCGCCGCGGCGAGCCAGGAGCGAAGCTGCTTGAGGTCGGCCGCGTGGCCCGCGGTGTCGACATCGGCCTCGTAGAGCTTGACCGCGTCGGTCGTCGTGTCGTGCAGGCCGGCGAGGAAGAGCGTGTCATCGGGCACGTCGATGCCCTTCTCCGGCAATGCGGCGCGCACTGCCGGGTCGTTGAGCAGGAGCGCCAGCAACCGCGCGTTCACCTCGCCCGAATAGCCGCCGCAGGCCCCGCAATGCAGTGCCGAGGCATGCGGGTTGTTGGTGACGTTGGCGCCGTGTCCGGCGAGCAGGACGATGCGCGCGAAGTTCTCGGTCAGCGACATGGCGCGCAGCACCGTCTCGGCGGCGCCGATGCGCGCGTCGAGCGGCAGCGCCGGGTCGAGCCGGGGGGGCGGGCCGGCGGGCAGGTCGGCCGTGTCGAGGCCGAGCGAGTCGCGGACCAGCTTGCCGGCATAGACCGGCCCCATCGCCTCGACGAAGGCGAAGGACGACACGGCGGCCAGCTTGAACCGGCCCCAGGCGCGCTTGGCACGGGCGGCGAAGCGGGCGTCCTGGTCCTCCTCCGCCGTGTCGGGGCCGCCCGAGCAGGTGCTGATGGACGGGTTCAGCAGCACCGGCAGGCGCAGCTCGTCGACATCGGAAGCGAAGCCGCGGTGCTTCGTCGCCACGCCGAAGAAGCCGGCAAAGCCCAGCGTCTCGATGCCGGGATCGACGGCTTCCAGCGCGCGGCGAAACACCTCCGACCGAACGTCGATGCAGAAGGCGGCCTGCACCGCGGGCCGTTCGCCGCGGGGCTCGGGCGCCTCGGCGGCGAAGAGCGCGGCGAGGTCCCGCTGGGCGGCGCGCTCGGCGGCCTCCTGCAGGATCTCGTCGACCACGAGGGCATGGGTGGCCGCCACCGGTTCGGCATGGGCGGCGCGGGTGCGGGCCCATTCGTCGGCGATCTCGTCTTCATACTGGCGGTAGAGCGCCTCTTCCCACGTCAGGCGGATCGCCAGCATCTCGGCCATGATCGGGTCGGCGCCGCCGCCGAGCTCGACCTGCCAGAGCCGGTAGCGGGCGAACTGCGCCCAGCCGCCCATGCTCATGAGAAGCTGGTGGAAGTAGGTCTCGAGCATCGGCCGGGAGAGGCCGAGCGTCAGCGCCGCGCGGGCGATGGCGCCCTCGGCCGTCTCGGGCGCGTCGAAGACATGGGCGGCGAAGCCGGTGAGGCCCTGGATCTCGGGCGTCAGGTCGTGGGTGGCGACGGCGCGCCATTCCGTCCACGGGCCCCGCCGCTTGGGCGCGGCCCACAGCGCCTGGCCCGCGTCGAAATAGGCGCCCGACCAGGCGCCGATCCGCTCGGCAATCAGCCCCGGCCAGTCGAGGCGCGAGGCATCGGCAGCGAGGTCGGCCACCGTCGGCAGCGCCTTCGGCGTGCGGGCCGGGCTCTGAGCGGCGGCCTTCAGCGCGGCGATGTCGGCGGGCCGCCCTTCGTGCGGGGCGGCGGCCAGCGCCGCGGCGAGATCGTCGTCGGTGATCCGGCCGTCGTGGATGCGCTCGGCATACCAGTCGCGCGGCATGGCGACGGGGATGCCCGCGACCCGCGCGAGGCGAGCGCCGGTCACGGCGAGGCGCTCGCCGGTCTGACCGAGATAGGGGTTAACCGCGACCGAGGTGGCCAGCGGCCAGACCGGGGGGATCGCCCGTCCGGCGCCGTCGGCGGCCTCCATCAGGGCGGCGGGGGAGAGGATTTCATTGGTCATGTCTCGGGTCTCCCTTGTCTCAGAGGGTCCGCCGGACGGCCCAGCCGCCGAGCACGCGGTCGAACACGGCGTTCGCGTAGAGGCCGTTGGAGAGGTGCACGCGCAGCCCCGCCGCGGCCGGATGGTAGGCCCAGAGCGGGAACATGGCCTGCGCGATGGCCACCGCGCCGAAGCTGACCACGGCGAGCACGATCAGCGCCCATTCGAGCGGGCCCGGCGCGGGCGTCGCGGGCAGGGTGCCGGCCATCAGCCATTCCGAGCCGCGCTGGAGGGCGAAGTAGGCCACCGAGGCGGCGACCGACATCAGCGCCGTCCGCCGGGTCAGCGCCGCGGGGGCGGTGTCGGCGAGGCCCTGCGCGAGCAGGTAGGCCACGCCGAAGATCAGGATCGCGCCGAGGGCGATGGCCTGGGGAGACTTGTTCTCGAAGCCGAAGCCGAAGCCCACCGCGGCGTAGATCGCCAGCGCCGCGACGAAGGCCTTGAGCACCGCGGCCCCGTTGGGGATGGCCACCGGGCCGGGCCGGCGGATCGCGGCAACCCCGTCGACCGCCATGCCGGCGGCGAGGAAGGCGTGCGCCTTGTAGAGCGAGTGCGCCACGATGTGCAGGAGCGCCAGCGGGAACAGCGCCAGCCCGCACTGGAGGATCATGAAGCCCATCTGCGCCACGGTCGACCATGCGAGCGAGGTCTTGACCGCCGGTTGCGTGAGCATGACGAGCCCCCCGAACAGCGCGGTGAACCCGCCGACCATGACCAGCACCGCCAGCACGCCGGGCGAGAGCAGGAGCACGTCGGCGAAGCGGATCAGCAGGAAGCCGCCGGCGTTGACGACGCCCGCATGCAGCAGCGCCGAGACGGGGGTCGGCGTCTCCATCACCTCGGTCAGCCAGCCGTGCATCGGGAACTGCGCCGACTTGAGCAGCGCGGCGACGGCGAGGAAGGCCGCGGCCCAGATCGCGCCGTCGGGGGCCGTGCCCTCGCGGGCGGCAGCCAGGATCGCGCCGATGTCGCCGGTGCCGTAGCCCATCTGCAGCAGCACCGCCGCGGCGATCAGGGCGAGGTCGCCGAGCCGAGACGTGACCCACTTCTTGCGGGCGGCGCGGCGCGCGGGCACCCGGCCGGGGTAGAACAGCAGCAGCCGCTGGAGAAAGACGCTGGTGGCGATCCATGCCACGACGAAGAGCCACAGCTCGCCCGCCGTCACCAGCAGCATCACCGCGGCGAGGGTCGCGCAAAGCCAGCCGGTAAAGGCGCCCTGACGGTCCTCGCCATCCATGTAGGTGGACGCGTAGCGCAGCACGACCCAGCCCACGAACGACACCAGCGTGAGCATGACGGCGCTCACGGCGTCGAGCCTGACGGTCAGGCTGAAGAGGCTGGCCGAGGCGGGCCCGGCGAAGATCAGCGTGAGGCCGGCGACGAGCGCGGCGGCGAACGCGGCGAGGCCCGCGGCCTCGGCCGCGCGGGGCGCGGCACCGGGCCGGCGGCCGGGCGTGGTGAAGGCGAAGGCCATGGCGGCGACCATGATGGCCGGCGCCAGAAGCGGGATCGGGAATGACTCCATCGTGCGCGTCTCCCATGATTGCGGCGAGATGTCGCCGCGAGGTAGCAGCGCCCGAGAGAAGTGAAAAATTCAATCTTTCGCCGTTTTCGTTCTCTTTTATAAATTGGTCTTCCGGTTGCCAAGGCTTCGGGCGAGGGCGCCCGCCGCCGGCGTTCATCGGCCCGGCTGCGCATTGCACGCGTCCCTTCCCGCGGGTGAAAGCCGGCCCAGGTGCGGGGCACCGCCCGTGCCGTCCCGTGCGATGGGTGTGGTGTCCGGCCAAGGCGAGGGAAGCGCCATTCCGAAGGTGCAGCCTTGCCCCGGCGACGTCCGGGCGGAGATGCCGTCGCGCCAGCGCGGGAACGAGGTCATCTCGTGAACGCACGGCCGGGTCCACGGGGCGCCCGGCCTGCGCCGCCGCCTGTCAAGCCAGGTGCGGTGGTCAGGCGTCGGAGCCGTAGCGCGCCAGAAAGGTCTCGACCGCCCCGTCGGCGACGCGGTTGCGCTCGGCGGCGGTGAACTCGGTCGACAGGCCGAAGATCAGCCGGGCAAAGAGGTCGGCCTTGCACAGCTCGGAAAACTGGTCGGCCGCGAGCCGCAGGTCGTCGATGCGCAACTCGCCGCGGGCGCAGGCCTCGCGGAAATAGTCGACGAGGATGCCCTTGCCCCGCTCCGGCCCGCACAGCCAGAACTCGCGCCCGATCTCGGGAAAGCGCCCCGTCTCGGCGACCACGATGCGGAACACGCCCAGACCGAAGGGCGACAGGACGAACTCCATCATCCGGTCGGCGGCAAAGCGCAGCACTTCGCGCGGCGGGCGCGACATGTCCACCCGCTCGAGCGCCGTGTCGGTCTGGCGGCGGCATTCGAGCGTCGCCACCTCCATGAACAGGAGCCGCTTGTCGGGGAAGTAGCTGTAGAGCGTGGCCTTCGAGACGCCGGCCGACCGGGCGATCTCGTCGACGCCGGCGCCTTCGTAGCCCTTGGCGAGAAACACCTCGCGCGCGCCGGCCAGCACCTGCTCGTACTTGCGACCGCGCTTGATGTCGGCAGCGGTGGCGCGCTGCGGGCTGGCCTGGACGTTCATGCGATCCTCCCCGATGCAACATAAACCGTCCGGTTCAGTTACCGCAAGTTCGTGCGGCATTCCCTCTCCCTTCCCGCGGGGTTAGGGCAAGGGCCGATGCTGGCGATCTTTCTCGAAACGCTGCCCTTCTTCGGGGTGATCGGTCTGGGGTGGTGGGCCGGGCGCACGGGCTTCTTCACGCCCGAGGCGACAGCTTACCTGACCAAGTTCGTCTTCTATTTCGCGCTGTCGGCGATGCTCTTCCGCTTCTCGGCCGACCTGTCGCTGGGCGAGATCCTCGACTGGAATTTCGTCGCCGCCTATCTCTGGGCGTCGATGACGGTCTACCTGATCGCGACCGCCATCGGCTTTCTCCGGCGCCGCCCGATGGAGGAGATCGCGGTCGAGGCGCAATGCGCGGTGATCGGCAACACCGGCTTTCTCGGCATCCCGATGTTCGCGCTGCTGCTTGGGCCACAGGCGGTGGGCCCGCTGATGCTGGTCCTGGCGGTCGACCTGATCGTGTTCTCGTCGCTGATCGTCATCATCGTCACGGGCAGCCGCGACGGGCGGGTCAGCCCCGCGGTGCTGCGCACGGTCGGCCTTGGCCTGCTCAAGAACCCGATGATCGTGGCGATCACGGCGGGGCTGGCGTGGTCGGCGCTCGATCTTCCGTTCCCCGGGCCGATGGAGAGCTTTCTGGCGCTGCTCGGTGGCGCGGCCACGCCGGGCGCGCTCTTCGCCATCGGCGCGTCGCTCGCGGGCAAGAGCGCCGAGCGGCTGTCGGTGGCGGGATATCTGTCGACCTTCAAGCTGGTGGTGCATCCCGCGGCGGTGGCCTTTGCCGCGCTGGTGCTCTTCCCGGTCGAGCCGTTCCCGGCGATGGTGATGATCGCGGCCGCAGCGCTGCCGGTGGCGGGCAACGTCTACATCCTCGCGCAGCATTACGGGGTGGCGCCGGCGCGCGTTTCGGCCTCGATCCTGATCTCGACGGTGGCCTCGATCGTGACGGTGCCGCTGGTCGTGGCGTGGCTGCAGGGCGGCTGACGGGCGATCGGGGGGCGCCAGGAACAAGCCTGTGCGCGGGCCGGTTCGCCATGGTCGACACCCCGACCGGCGAGAGGGCCCTCGTGGACGTGCTGCGCATCATCCTGTCGATCCTGCTGCCGCCGCTGGGCGTGTTCCTGCAGGTCGGGCTCGGGTTTCACTTCTGGCTCAATATCCTGCTGACGCTGCTCGGCTACATTCCCGGCATTGTCCACGCGGTCTGGATCATCGCGCGGCGCTGACGGCCGCCCTGACGAACGAAGGCGCCGCGGGATCGGCCCCGCGGCGCCTTTTCGAGTCCGGTCGCGGCGAGCGCGCTCAGTTGCGCGACATCCAGTCGTCGACCTCCTTCTGGGCCTCTTCCTTGGTGCGTCCATACCGCTGCTGGATCTTGCCCTCGAGTTGCTCGCGGTTGCCCGCGGCCTCTTCGACGTCGTTCTCGGTCAGCTCGCCCCATTGCTCGCGGGCCTTGCCCTTCATCTCTTTCCAGCGGCCCTTCACTTCGTCCCAGTTCATGGCGGTACTCCCTTTTCATGTGAGATCGGTGAGAGAACCCGGGCAGGGGGGCACTGTTCCCCCGCATCGTGCGGACGTCGCTCCCGCGGGGGGGGCGGCGCCAATTGATGCATGTCAAAGACGCCTTTTGGGTGGCTTCCTAGGAGGGGCGGCATACCGTCATCGACCGGAGCCCGTCCCCCCGTGAGCGACAGCCAGCCAGAGCGCCTCTACGCCGCCCGCGAGCCGATCTTTCCCAAGCAGGTGCACGGCTCGTTCCGCACGCTGAAATGGGCGATCATGATCGTCACGCTCGGTATCTACTACCTGACGCCGTGGGTCAGGTGGGACCGCGGGCCGAATCTGCCCGACCAGGCGGTGCTGGTCGATCTCGCCAACCGGCGGTTCTTCTTCTTCTGGATCGAGATCTGGCCGCACGAGTTCTACTTCGTGGCCGGCCTGCTGATCATGGCCGGCCTTGGGCTGTTCCTGTTCACGTCCGCGCTCGGGCGCGTCTGGTGCGGGTATACCTGCCCGCAGACGGTCTGGACCGACCTCTTCATCGCCGTAGAGCGATGGATCGAGGGCGACCGCAACGCGCGTATCCGCCTGCACCGGCAGGAAAAGCTCGACGCGCGCAAGCTGCGGCTACGGGTCACGAAATATGTCGTCTGGCTGCTGATCGCGGTGGCGACGGGCGGGGCGTGGGTGTTCTACTTCACGGATGCGCCGACGCTGCTGGTCGATCTCGCCACCTTCTCGGCCCACCCCGCTGCCTACACCACCATCGCCATCCTGACCGCGACGACCTTCCTCTTCGGCGGCTTCGCGCGCGAACAGATCTGCATCTACGCCTGCCCCTGGCCGCGCATCCAGGGCGCGATGATGGACGAGGACACGATCACCGTCGGCTACCGCGAGTGGCGCGGCGAGCCGCGCGGAAAGGGCAACGTGCGCCGCACGCCCAAGGCCGAGGCGGTGCAGGCGGAAGCCATCGCGCCCTTCGCCGGGCCGGAGAACGGCCCCGGCGGGGCAGTCTACCCCGCAACGCCCTATCCCGGCCGCGACCGGCAGGTGGGCGGCGACATTCCCGCGGGCGCCGATGTCGGCCCCGGCGACTGCATCGACTGCATGGCCTGCGTCAACGTCTGCCCGATGGGCATCGACATCCGCGACGGCCAGCAGCTCGAATGCATCACCTGCGCGCTGTGCATCGACGCCTGCGACGAGATCATGGCCAAGATCGGCAAGCCCCGCGGCCTGATCGACTACCTCGCCCTGTCCGACGAAGGGCGCGAGCGGGCTGGCGGAGAGCCCAGGCCGGTGTGGAAGCACATCCTGCGGCCCCGGACCATCCTCTACACGACGCTGTGGTCGCTGGTGGGAATCGGCCTCGTCGTGGCGCTGTTCGTGCGGCCCGACATCTCGATGACCGTCGCGCCCGAGCGCAACCCGATCTACGTCACGCTGTCGGACGGCACGATCCGCAACACCTACGACATCCGGCTTCGCAACAAGCACGGCGACGACCGGCGTTTCCGCCTGTCGCTTCGCGGGCCGTCGGAGTTGCGCGTGGCGGTCCAGGGCACGCCTTACGAAAGCTTCGTCGTGCCCGCCGATACGACCGACCTCGTGCGCGTCTACGTGCTCGCCCCGCCCGGCTCGGCGGCGGCCGAGGGCGAGCGCTCCGAGATCCGGTTCTGGGTCGAGGACCTGCAGAGCGGCGAGCGCGTGCACACGGACAGCACCTTCATTGGAACCGGAGCGGCGGCGGAGTGACCCGCCGCCCGACAGGGAGCGAACGATGAGCGACACGGCGCATGACGACGGGAAGGGCAAGCTGACGGGGCGGCACGTGGCCCTGATCTTCGTCGGTTTCTTCGGCACGATCTTCGCGGTGAACGGCTTCATGGCGTGGATGGCGGTGGGCACCTTCCCCGGGCTGGAGGCCAGGAACGGCTTCGCCGAGAGCCAGACCTTCGAGGCGCGGCGCGATGCGCAGGAGGCGCTGGGCTGGGACGTGGCAGCAACGCTCGACGATGGCGTGCTCGCCATCGCGTTTACCGACGAGTCCGGCGCGCCGGTCGACGTGGCCAAGATGGAAGCGGTCGTGGGCAAGGCGACGAGCGTGTCGCACGACGTGACGCCCGAGTTCACCCACCGGGGCGGCACCTTCCATACGCCGCTCGATCTCGGCCCCGGCAACTGGAACATTCGCCTGACCGCCCACGCGCCCGACGGCACGCTCTTTGCGCGGCGGGTGGTGCTGCGGGTGAACTGACCCCGGCGGCGCGCCAACTGTCGGCGGCGCGACTGCGTATTTGGAACAGAAAGAAGCGGGGGGTGCGCGCGGGCGGGTCCCCTCGCCGCCGCGAGAGGCCCGAGGCCCATGACCGACACGACGACCGACGCCCTTTCAGACGCGCCTTCGGCCTGCCCGGCCTGCGCGGCCACGCCCATGGCGCGGCGGCAGGCGGTGGCCGCGGCGGCCGAGGCGCAGGCGGGGCGGGTGATGCTGTCGCTGCCCGGGATCCGCTGCGCAGGCTGCATCACCGGTGTCGAGAAGGCGCTGGCGGCGGAGCCGGGAGTGCGCTCGGCGCGGGTGAACTTCACGCTCAAGCGCGCGACGGTCGAGACCGACCCTGGCGTGCCCCCCGCGCGCCTGATCGCCGCGCTCGACCGGGCGGGCCACACCGCGCACGAACTCGACGCCTCGGCCCTGTCGATGACCGAGACCGACCGGGCGGGCCGCGACCTGCTGATGCGCCTCGCCGTGGCGGGCTTCGCGGCGATGAACGTGATGCTCCTGTCGGTGGCGGTCTGGTCGGGCGCGGCCGACGCCACGCGCGACCTGTTCCACTGGATCTCGGCGGCCATCGCCATCCCCGCCGTGATCTTCTCGGGCCGGCCCTTCTACGTCTCGGCCTGGGGGGCGCTGCGCAAGGGGCGGCTCAACATGGACGTGCCGATCACTCTGGCCATCGTGCTGGCCGTGGGCACCTCGCTGTGGGAGACGTCGCTTTCGGGCAAGCACGCCTATTTCGACGCGGCGATCGCGCTCGTCTTCTTCCTGCTCGGCGGCCGCTATCTCGACCACCGCACCCGTGCCGTCGCCCGCTCGGCGGCCGAGGAACTGGCCGCGCTGGAAGTGCCCCGCGCCGCGCGCATCGCGGGCGGCCGCGAAGAGGAGGTGCGCGTGGGCGACCTGGCCGTGGGCGACCTCGTGCGGGTGAAGCCCGGCGGGCGGATGCCTGTCGACGGCGAGATCGTCGCCGGCACGTCGGAGCTGGACCGCGGCCTGCTGACCGGCGAGACGCGGCCCGTCTTCGCCGGGCCGGGGCAGGCCGTCAGCGCGGGCGAAGTGAACCTGACGGGCCCGCTCGATGTGCGGGTGACGGCGGCGGGGCGGGAGAGCTCTCTGCACCGCATGGCCGATCTCGTGGCCGTGGCCGAGAGCGCGAAGAACCGCTATACCTCGCTGGCCGACCGGGCCGCGGGCCTCTACGCCCCCGGCGTGCACATCCTGTCGGCGCTCGCGGGGATCGGCTGGTGGCTCTACACGGGCGATCTGCGCCTCGCGCTCAACATCGCCGCCGCAGTTCTCATCATCACTTGCCCCTGCGCGCTGGGCCTTGCCGTGCCGGCCGTCACCACCGCCGCCTCGGGGCGGCTGTTCCGGCAGGGCCTGCTCATCAAGGACGGCACCGCGCTGGAGCGTCTGGCCGAGGTCGACACCGTGCTCTTCGACAAGACGGGCACGCTGACCCTCGGGGCGCCCGAGGTGACGGGCCTCGACGCCCATGCGCGCGCCGACCTCGCCCTCGCCCGCGCGCTGGCCGAGGGCTCTGCCCACCCGCTGTCGCGCGCGCTGGCCGAGGCGGTGGCGGCGCGCGGCATCGCGCCCGCGCGGCTCGAGGGCCACCGCGAGGTGCCGGGCTACGGGGCGGAGGCGACGTGGCAGGGCCGCACCGTCCGCCTAGGACGCGCCGCCTGGGCGGGCGCCGCGCCCGGGGAGACGACAGCCGCGTGGCTCGCCGTCGAGGGGCGCGCGCCCATGGCCTTCACCTTTGCCGACCGGCTTCGGCCCGGCGCGCGCGAGGTGGTGGCGGGGCTGAAGGCGGCGGGCCTGCATGTCGCCCTCGTCTCGGGCGATGCGGCGCCCGCTGTCGCCCGGTTCGCCGGGAGCGTCGGGATCGACGACTGGACGGCAGAAGCCCTGCCCGAGGGCAAGGCCGCCCGTGTCGAGGCGCTGCACTCGGGCGGGGCGAAGGTGCTCTTCGTCGGCGACGGGCTCAACGACACCGCCGCTCTCGCCGCCGCCCATGCCTCGATCTCGCCGGCCACCGCACTCGACGCGGCGCGCACCGCCTCCGACATCGTGCTGCTGGGGTCCGACATCGCGCCCGTGGCAGGGGCGGTGACCACCGCGCGCTCCGCCGTGCGCCGCATCCGCGAGAACTTCGCCATCGCCACATGGTACAACGTGATCGCCGTGCCCATCGCCATCGCCGGGTTCGCCACGCCGCTCGCCGCGGCGCTGGCCATGTCGGCCTCGTCGATCACCGTGTCGGTCAACGCGCTGAGGCTGCGCTGATGGAGGTGCTCGCCATCCTCATCCCCGTGGCGCTGGTTCTCGGCGGGATCGGCCTCGCGGCCTTCTCCTGGGCGGTGCGCTCCGACCAGTTCGACGACCCCGAGGGCGACGCCCGCCGCATCCTCGACGACGAATACGACGACAGCCCGCGCGGAGAGTGACCGGGCTGCAGGCCGGCCCTGCCCCGCAGCCGCCAATGACGAGCGCCGACGCCGTCGGCGAGGCACGCATCACCTGGCCCCGCCCGGCGACCTCTGCGGCGCTCTCTCGGAAAGACCCGATGGTGCGGATCATCCGGTGGGCAGGTGGCCGCCTCCCCGTGTCCACTGCACTGATGCAAGGCGATGCAACTGCGGATGCCGCGGCGTCGGACGACGCCCTACACGCGGGTGGGCGAGGCGGCCCGCGCCTTCCCCGGCCTGCCGCATGACATGCCACGACAGCACGCCGTCGACGCCGAGCGGCATGGCCGGGGTGCAGCCCTGCAGCCTGTCGCAACCGAGCCGCAGCACGGATGGGCGCGGGAGAGGGGTGCATCCGCTGGGACGGGCGCGTTCCGGCCCTGGCTGCGCGCCCGCGCGACCGCCGACCCGGGATCAGGCCGCGTCGCGCGCCGCCGCTTCCGATCGCAGGAAGGCCGGGCGGCCGGGCTCCGACAGGTCGGGGGCATGGGCGTAGCCGCCGGCATCGAAATCGCGGATCGCGTCGGGGTCGGTCAGCCGCCGCTCGACGATGAAGCGGGCCATCGCGCCCCGCGCCTTCTTGGCGAAGAAGCTGACGATCTTCGGCCCGCCCGGCTTGTCCTCGAGGAAGACCGGCGTGACGACGGGGATCTCGAGCGCCGAGGTGTCGACCGCGCCGAAATACTCCTGGCTCGCGCAGTTGACGAGGGCGCGTGCGCCCGTCGCCTCGGCCTGCTGCTGGAGAGCGCGCCCCAGCCGGTCGCCCCAATACGCGTAGAGATCCTTCCCCTTCCGCGTCTTCAGCTTCGAGCCCATCTCGAGCCGGTAGGGCTGAATCGCGTCGAGCGGGCGCAGCACGCCGTAGAGCCCCGACAGGATGCGGAGGTGATCCTGCGCCCAGTCGAGCGCGTCCGCGTCGAGCGATTTCGCTTCGAGCCCGGCATAGGTGTCGCCGGCGAAGGCGCGGGCGGCGGGGCGGGTGCGCTCGTCCGCAGGCTCGGCCTCGAAGGCGGCGAAGCGATCCTTGTTGAGCCTGGCGAGGTCGGCCGAAATGTCCATCAGCTTCTGAAGGTCGGCTTTCGAGAGGCGCCCCGCGGCCTTCGCCAGTTTCACCGCATCGTCCTGGAAGGCGGGAGCGGTGGGCATGACTCCCTCCACCTCCGACCAGTCGAGGCGCTTGGCGGGCGAGATGACGACGAGCATGGGCGGTCCTCCGGTTGTGCGGCGCAGGATAACGTGGTGGCGCGCCGGGTCCAGCCCCGCGCGTGCCTGGCCCCGCGTGGGCCGGCACGCTCTCCCCGCCGTCGGGGCGGCTTCGCACGGGCGTTACCCATGGGGCCACGCACCGGCCATCCGTGCCGAAACGCCGGCATCGCGACGCGCTCCCCTTCCAGTCGCGGGGCAGGCCATTCGCCGCGGGCCGGGCGCCGGTGGAGCCGCGCTACAGGAGCCGGCGTGGATCGGCGAGGTAGCGGGCATATGCAACGAGGAAGCGCGCGGCGTCAGCCCCGTTGATGACCCGGTGATCGTAGGAGAGAGCGAGCGGGGACATGGGGCGGGGCCGGAAGCTCTCGCCGTCCCAGACCGGCACCTGCTCTGTCCGGGTGATGCCGAGGATGGCCACCTCGGGCGGATTGACGATGGGAGTGAAGGCCGTGCCGCCGATGCCGCCGAGGTTCGAGATGGTCATCGAGGCGCCCCCCATCTCGTCGGGCCGGACCTTGCGCGCCTGTGCCCGGTCCGCGAGATCGGCGATTTCGCCGGCGATCGCCAGCAGGCCCTTGCGGTCGGCGTCGCGGATCACCGGCACCATCAGGCCGTGGGCGGTATCGACCGCGATGCCGACATGCACGTAGTCCTTCAGGATCAGCGTCTCGCCATCGGCCGAGAGCGAGGCGTTGAACCGCTCGAAGTCCCGCAGGCAGCGCGCGAGCGCCTTGACGTGGAAGGCGAGCCTGGTCAGCCGCACGCCCTTTGCCCGCGCCTCGTCCTTCACCCGCGCGCGGAACGCCTCGACCTCGGTCAGGTCGGCGCGGTCGTGGTGAGTGACGGCGGGGATCAGCGCCTGCGCCGCGGCGAGGTTCCGCGCCGCGACGCGGGCGAAGCGGCTGACCGGCTCCTCGCGGACGGGGCCGAAGGCGGCGTGGTCGACGTCCCAATAGCTCGTGTCGGCGGTGGCGGGCGTGGCCTGCCCGGCAGAGCCGGTGCCTGTCACGTCTTCCCGGCCGATGGTCTCGCGGCCGAGATCGCGGGCGAGCGCGGTCAGGTCGACGCCGCGCTCGGCGGCGAGCTTGCGCACGGAGGGGCTGGCGATCACGTCTGCCATGCTCACCACTCCGCCGAAATGTACTGGGCTTCCATGAACTCGTGCATCCCCTCGTGGCCGCCCTCGCGCCCCAGCCCCGACTGCTTGGTGCCGCCGAAGGGCGCGGCCGGGTCTGAGACGAGTCCGCGGTTCAGCCCCACCATGCCGTAGTCGAGCCTTTCCGACACCTGCAGGCCGCGCCGGAAGTCGCCGGAGAAGACGTAGGCGACAAGGCCGTACTCGGTGTCGTTGGCGCGGCGGACCACGTCGCCCTCGTCGGTGAAGGTCTGGATCGCGGCGACCGGGCCGAAGATCTCGTCATGCACGCAGTCGGCATTCTCCGGCACGTCGGTCAGCACCGTGGGCGGGTAGTAGAAGCCGCGCCCCCCCGGCAACTCACCCCCGATCCGCAGCGTCGCGCCCTTCGCTACCGCGTCCTGCACGAAAGCATGCACCTTGTCGCGCGTGTCGGCGTTGACGAGCGGGCCGACATCGACGCCCTCCTCCAGCCCGTTGCCCACCTTCAGCGCGCCCATCGCCTCGGTCATCTTCCGCGCGAAGTCTTCCGCCACCGCCTCGTGCACGTAGAAGCGGTTGGCGGCGGTGCAGGCCTCGCCCAGGTTGCGCATCTTGGCCAGCATCGCGCCCTTCACCGCCGCGTCGATGTCGGCGTCGTCGAAGACGATCAGCGGCGCGTTGCCGCCAAGTTCCATCGCGGGCTTCAGCACCTGGTCGGCGGCGCCGCGCAGGAGCTTGCGGCCCACGGGCGTCGAGCCGGTGAACGAGATCACGCGCACCCGCGCATCGTGCATCAGGTGGTCGACCAGCTTGCCCGTCTGCTGCGAGGGCAGAACGTTGACGAGCCCCTTCGGCAGGCCCGCCTCCTCCAGAAGCGGCATCAGGGCGAGCATGGTCAGAGGCGTCTCGGAGGCGGGCTTGATGATGCAGGGGCAGCCGGCGGCGAGCGCGGGCGCCAGCTTTCGGGTGCCCATCGCGGCGGGGTAGTTCCACGGCGTTACCAGCACGGCGATGCCGGCGGGCTTGTGGTGGACGAGGATGCGGGCGCCGGTCGAGGGGCCGCGCGTCAAGAGCCCGTCAGCGCGCACGGCCTCTTCCGAGAACCAGCGGAAGAACTCGGCGGCATAGGCAGCCTCGCCCATGGCGTCGCCCCGCGCCTTGCCGTTCTCCAGCGTGATGAGGCGGGCGAAATCCTCCAACCGCTCGGTCATCAGCTCCCACGCTTTCCGCAGCACTTCGGCCCGCTCGCGCGGCTTCCGCCCCGCCCAGTCGGCAAAGGCGGCCTGCGCGGCGTCGAGCGCGGCGTCGGCATCTTCCAGCGTGGCCGAGGCGACGGAGGCCAGCACGCTCTCGTCGGCGGGGTTGATCACGTCGAAGCGCGCGCCGTCCGACCCGGTCCGCCAGCCGCCGTCGATGTAGAGGTCCGTCGGCAGCGTCTCGAAGGTTGCGTCGAGCTTGGTCATGGGTGCCTCCCGTATCAGAGCAGGTGCCGCAGCGGCTCTTGCAGCCGGTCGGCGAGGCCCGAAAGCAGCGCCAGCGCCGCCTCCTCGGGCAGCGTGGCGTCGTGGGCGAGGTGCAGCGCCAGCGTGTCGCCGCGGCGGGTGATCGTCACCACCGGAACGGGCGCGGCGGCCGGTTTGATCCCTGTGAGCGCGGTGCCCGTCAGGTCGCGCAGGATCAGCTCGGGTCGGGCATCGCTTTCCGGCAGATCGGCCGAGACCGGCGCACGGTCGGGGTCGTTCCACGCGGTCGTGGTGCCGAGGGTGCCGGCGGCGACGGTGAGCGGGCCCGCGTGTTCGCGCGCCGCCCTCAGCGCCCCCGCCGCGAACGCGGCAAGGAGGCGCGGCGAAGAGGGCGCGGTGCCCTCTTCCTGCAGCCACGCGCGGAACGCGTCGAAGGCGGCGGCATCCACCTCTGCCGAGACGACGCCAACTGCGCCGGCGCCGGCCGCGGCTTGCGCCGGCGCGGCCTTGGGCAGGGCGCGCAGCGTCTCGAGGTCGGCCACGTGGAAGGGCGGCGCGTGGCCCGCCGCGACGAGATCGGCGAGGTCGAGCCCCTCCTCCGCCGCCAGCCTGCGCGCCCTGGGTGAGGCAAGGACGCGTCCGGCCGGCTTCGGCCCGGCGGCCGGGCGCGGTGTCGGCGGGGCCGTCCTGGCGGGTACGGGCGGCGGTGCCGGCTCGGCCCTTGCCGCCGGCGCGGCCTTCGGCGCCGGCGCCTCGGCCTGTGGCGCTGCCGCCATCGCCCGCCGGATCGGCGCCTCGGGCGCCTCGGCAGAGATCACCGCGATGACCTGCCCCACCGGCACGTCGTCGCCCGCCTCGGCAAGGATCGCGGCGAGATAGCCCGCGCGGTCGGCCTCGACCTCCATCGTGGCCTTGTCGGTCTCGACCTCGAGCAGCGCGTCTCCCTCGGCCACGGCCTCGCCGGCCTCCTTGTGCCATGCCACCACGACGCCCGAATCCTGTGCCATGCCGAGCGCCGGCATGATCACCTCGTGCCCCTCGGGCACCGCCCCGGGCCCGCCCTGCGCCGGGCTCCCGGCGGGTGCCGGCCGCTCCGCGCCGGTCTCCACCGGCGCCGCTCCCGCGCGCTCCGCCGTCTCGGAGATGATCGCCACGATCTGCCCCACCGGCACGCTGTCGCCGGCCCCGGCCCGCACGTCGGCGAGATAGCCGTCATGGGCGGCCTCGACTTCCATCGTGGCCTTGTCGGTCTCCACCTCCATCAGCGCGTCGCCGGTCTTCACCGGGTCGCCCGGGTTCTTCAGCCACGAGACGATGACGCCCGAATCCTGCGCCATGCCGAGGGCCGGCATGATCACCTCATGCGGCATCGGCCACCTCGCCCCTGACCGCGCGGCGCGCGGCCTTTGCCACCGCCTCGGGTGTCGGCACGGTCAGGTCCTCGAGCGCGGGGCTGAACGGCACGGGCACGTCCATCGCGCCCAGCCGCTGCACCGGGTAGTCGAGATGGTAGAACGCCTTCTCCGAGATGCGGCTGGCGATCTCGCCGGTGACGCCGAAATTGCGGTGCCCTTCGTCGATCACGATGGCGCGGGAGGTCTTCCTGACGCTCTCCACGACGGTCGCTTCGTCGAAGGGCACCAGCGTGCGCGGGTCGATCACCTCGGCCGAGATGCCCTCGGCGGAAAGCGCCTCTGCCGCCTTCGCCGCCACCTGCACCATCGACGACGTGGCGACGAGGGTAATGTCGCGCCCCTCGCGCAGGACGTTCGCCGCGCCGAAGGGGATCAGGTACTCCTCCTCCGGCACTGGCGCCTTGTCCTGGTACATCAGCTTGTCCTCGAAGATGACGACGGGGTTGTCGTCGCGGATCGCCGTCTTCATCAGCCCCTTCGCCTCGTAGGCCGACGACGGCATCGCCACCTTCAGCCCGGGGATGTGCGCCACCAGCGCGTGCAGCGACTGCGAGTGCTGCGCCGCCGAGCGCCGCGTCGCGCCCAGATTGGTGCGCAGCACCATCGGCACGCTCAGCTTGCCTCCCGACATGTAGTGCTGCTTGGCCGCCTGGTTGCACAGCTGATCCATCACCAGATACAGGAAATCGCCGAACATCAGATCGACGATGGGCCGCGTGCCCGTCATCGCCGCGCCCACCGCCATGCCGACGAAGCCGGGCTCGGAGATCGGCGTGTCGATCACCCGCTCCGGCCCGAACTCGTCCACCAGACCGCTCAGCACCTTGAACGGCGTGCCCGCCTCGGCCACGTCCTCCCCGATCAGGAAGACCGACGGATCGCGCCGCATCTCCTCGGCGATGGCCTCGTTCACGGCCTTCGACAGCGTGATCTCGCGGGTCATGCCCCGGCTCCCTTCGCGTATCCGTCGATGTAGGGCAGGGCGTGGTCGACCCCTGCGAAGACGTGCATGTCCACCTCGCCCGCCTCGGGGTAGCTGGCGTTCAGAGCGTAGGCGACGGCCGCCTCGGCCTCCGCCCTGATCTCGTCGCCGATCGCCACGAGGTCGTCCGCCGACAGGATCCCCTCCGCCTCCAGCCACTTGCCGAAATTCACGATCGGGTCGCGCCGCTCCTTCCACTCCGCTTCCTCGTCCTTCGAGCGGTAGTAGTCGCGGTTGATGTCGCCCACGTGGTGGCCGTGGTAGCGGTAGGTATCGAGCTCCACGAAGAACGGCCCTTCGCCGTGGCGCGCACGCTCAACCAGTCGCTGCGCCAGCTCGTTCACCGCCAGCACCTCCTGCCCGTCGACCCTGTGCGCCTCGATCCCGAACGCCTCAGCGCGCGCGGTCAGCGAGCCGGCGGCGATCTCGTCGGTCCGGGTATACTCGGAATAGCCATTGTTCTCGCAGGCATAGATGACCGGCAGCTTCCACAGAGCGGCCATGTTCATCACCTCGTACCACAGCCCCTGCGCCGTCGCCCCGTCGCCGAAGAAGCACACGGTGACGAAATCGCTCCCCTGCAGCTTCGCGCTCAGCGCCGCCCCCGTGGCGATCCCCATCGACCCGCCCACGATGGCGTTGGCGCCGAGGTTGCCGTGGGCCTGGTCGGCGATGTGCATCGAGCCGCCCTTGCCCCGGCAATAGCCCTCCTCGCGGCCGAGCAGCTCGCAGAACATCTGCCGGAACTCGGCCCCCTTCGCCACGCAATGCCCGTGGCCGCGATGGGTCGAGGTGATGCGGTCCTCGTCGGTCAGCGCCTCGCAGATGCCGACGGCCACCGCCTCCTGCCCCGAATACATGTGCGTCAGCCCCGGCATCTTCGCCGAGAGATAGAGCTGGTTCGCCTGGTCCTCGAAGGCGCGGATCTTCACCATCTGCCGGTACATCCGCAGATAGTCCTCCGTGTTCGCCTTCGCGGCCTTCGCGGCGCCCCCCTCCTTGCCGGAGCGGCTCCCGCCCGTCTTCTTCGCAGCCTGCGCGGCCATCGCGCCCTCCCTCGGGAGCGGCGCGCGCCGCCCCCGTCTTCTTCTTGCGTCAAATATCCCCGCCGGAGGCATCGCCCCCGGCACGGGGGCGATCAGTAGCGGTTGGCGATCGGCAACTCCTCGGCCGGGAACAGCGAGATCACCTCGCAGCCCGTATCCGTCACCACGACCTCCTCCTCGATCCGGGCGGCCGAATAGCCGTCCTTGGCCGGGCAGTAGGTCTCCAGCGCGAAGACCATGCCGGTCTCGATCTCCATCGGGTTGTCGAGCGACACCGCGCGGGAGATGATCGGACGCTCGTGCAGCGCCAGCCCCAGGCCGTGGCCGAACTGAAGGCCGAAGGCCGACAATTCGTCGGGGAAGCCGAGGGATTCGGCCGTGGGCCACAGCTTGGCCACCTTGTCTGTCGTCACGCCCGGCTTGATCGCCGCGATGGCGTCGTCGAGCCACTCGCGCGCGCGGACGTAGGCATCGTTCTGCTCCGGCGTCGCGCGGCCGATGTTGAACGTGCGGTAGTAGCACGTCCGGTAGCCCTGGTAGGATTGCAGGATGTCGAAGAACGCCTGGTCGCCGGGGCGGAAGTAGCGGTCGGTGAAGTTGTGCGGGTGCGGGTTGCAGCGCTCGCCCGAGATGGCGTTGATGGCCTCGACGTCGTCGGACCCCATCTCGTAGAGCATCTTGTTCGACAGCGCGACGATGTCGTTTTCGCGGATGCCCGGCTTCAGCTCCTCGTAGATCATGTGGTAGACGCCGTCGACCATGCTGGCCGCCTGCGTCAGCAGCTGGATCTCGTCGACGTTCTTGATCTCGCGGGCCGACAGCATGATCTGCTGGCCGTCGACCACCTTGATGCCGGCCTCCTGCAGGGCGAAGAACATCGCCGTCTCGGCGTAGTCGACGCCCACGGGCATGTCCGCCACGCCCGCCTCGCGCAGCAGCGCCGCGATTTCCTCGGCATAGTGCTTCATCAGCCCGAAGGAGGGCGGGATCGTGCCGCGCATGCCGACGACGCCGGCGCGGCAATGCTCGGGGTCGAGCCAGTCGGCGTATTTCCTGTGGTGGACGGCGGCCGAGCCGAAATCCCACACGTAAGGCTCGGCGTCGCCGGCGAGCAGCGCGAAGCGGCACATCTTGTCGCGCTCCCACTCGCCGATCTTGGTGCCGCTGACGTAGCGGATGTTGTTGACGTCGAAGAGCAGGAGCGCGCCGCACTCCGAGCCCTTGAGCGCCTGCTTGGCGCGGCTGAGGCGGTAGCGGCGCAGGCGGTCGTGGTCCACCCGGCGCTCGAAATCGACCGACGTGTGGCCCCAGGCGGGCAGCCGCCCTTCCCAGCGCCAGTTGGGGTCGAGGTCGGCGGGCTGCAGGATGCGGGGGTTCAGGGCCTGGTTCATGGGGTCGTCCTCCCGTGAGGCGTAGGGTGCATGCTCGTCACGCACCTTGGGTTGGTCGGTCGGCGGCGCGGACGGTGCGTGCAGAGCACGCACCCTACGCCCGCTACGCCCGCGGTCGTCACTGGATGCACCAGCCGCCGTCGATGTGGATCATCTGGCCCGTCATGTAGTCGCTGTCGGGCGAGGCGAGGAACGCGGCCGTGCCCTTCACGTCGTCGGGGTAGGAGACGCGCTTGATCTGCAGCGCGTCGCGCACGATGTCCTCGTAGGCCTGCCCCTCGCGCTCCTTGAAGCCGATGTCGATCAGGTCCTTGTCGAGCTGTTCCCAGAGCGGCGTGACCACGACGCCCGGCGCGTAGCCGTTGACCGTGATGCCGTGCTCGGACAGCGCCACGGCGCCGCAATGGGTCAGCGCGAGGCAGCCGTATTTCGAGGTGCAGTAGACCGTCACGTCGACCAGCGGCTTGCGGCTGGCGATGGAACCGACGTTGATGATCTTGTAGGGATAGTCGCGTTTGCCCTGGGCGATCATCTGGCGTGCGGTCTCCTGCATTCCGAGCCACATCGCCTTTGTGTTGACGTTCATGATCATGTCCCAGTTGTCTTCGTCGATATCCATGAAGAACCGGGGCTTGTTCAGGCCGGCGTTGAACAGTCCGACGTTGATCTCGCCGAAGGCGTCGACGGTGGCGGCGACGGCGGCGGCGTTGTCCTCTCGCCTGGTGACGTCCATCTTCACGGCGATGGCGCGGCCGTTTCCCTTTGCGTTGATCGTCTCGGCCACGGCGTGCGCCTCGGCCTCGTCGATGTCGCCGATGCACACGTTCGCGCCCTGCTCGGCAAAGTGCTCGGCGTTCTTGGCGCCCATGCCCTTGGCGGCGCCGGTGATCAGGATGTTCTTGCCCTTCAGGCGGTTGGGGTCCATGTCGCTCCTCCCTTGATGCCGCGTTCTCAGAACAGCGCGTCGGCCCGGGACTGGGCCTTGCGCAGCGTGTCGCGCGGGGAGTGCAGGCCCCGCAGCATGTCGTGGAATTCCTCCCCGCAGATGCGGATGATCTCGGTGATCTGCGGCACCGGCGGCCGCGGCCAGAATTGCAGCTCGTCGCGCCACGACATCGCCTCGACCGCCTCGAAGATCGGCGAGATGCGGCGCACCTCGGGGTCGGCGCCGACCGAGTAGCGCGGGTTGGTGCGGCTGCCGTTCTGCACGAAGAGCTTCTGCGCCTCGGGCGAGGTGAAGACGGCGAGCGCCTCTGCCGCCGCCGCGCGCCGCTCGGGCGCGAGATTGGCGGGCAGGCCGAGCGCGTAGCCACCGACCGGCGCGACCGGCGTTCCGCCCGGCCCCGGGGGATGCGGCAGGAAGCCGGTCTGCCCGCAGGCGGGTGAGGCGGGATCGAGCTCGAAATACGGCGCGAGCAGGGTATAGCCGTAGGCCATGGCGACCGAGCCCGCCGCGTAGGGGCGGATACGCTCGTACCACGACATCGACAGGATGTCGGGCGGCGAGTAGGCGAGCAGCTCGAGCAGGAACTCGGCCGCGGCGAGGCCGGCGTCGGTGTCGATCGTCGGGCGGTGGTCGCCGCTCGCCAGGTCGGCGCAGTCGTAGCCGCCGGCGATGGCCGGCAGGTCGAGCACGGGCTGGCCGAAATCGGCGAGCGTCATCAGCACGGTATGGCCCAGCGCGGTGCCGCGGGCGGCGTTCCACGCGATTCCGTGAACGCCGCGCACCGGGTCGTGCAGGGCGCGGGCGGCGGCGAGCAGCGCGTCGGTTGTGGCGGGCGGCTCGAGCCCCGCCTGGGCGAACATGTCCTTGCGGTAGAACAGCAGCTCGGGCGTGGTCTGCGCGGGCACGCCGTAGGGGTGCCCGCCCCAGTGGGTGGCCTGCCAGCCCGCGGTGTGGAAATCGGCCGGGTCGAGGCGGGCGACGTCGATCACCTCGTCGAGCGGCAGGAGCACGCCCTTCTCCACGAACTCGCCCAGCCACGGCAGGTCGACCGCGACGATGTCGTAGCGGCTGGCGGTGCGTTCGGCGTTGCGCAGCGCCTCGTCGCGCAGCCGGTCGATGGAAAAGGCGCGCTGGTGGATCGACAGGCCGATGGACTGCTCGAACTGGCGCTTGAGGTTGTCCATGACCATGAAGGTCGGGTCGCCATGGGCGAGCACGCGCAGGCCGCCCGCCAGCCGCAGCGGATCGGGGCGCACCTGCAGCGGCGGCAGCGACTGGGCCGTGCGGTAGGAGCCACCGTAATAGTAGTCTTCGGTGGCGGGGTCGTTCTTGGGGGTGCCGAGGCGCGTGTCGGTCAGGCGGCGGACACGGTCGGCCAGTTGGGTCCAGGCGTCGAGCAGGTCGGGGCTGGGGTGCAGCGAGAAGGACTTGCCCGAGGGCGTGCGGGGGCGTTGCTCGATCAGGCCGGCATCGACCATGGCGCGCAGTCGGCGGGTCGCGGTGGCGTAGGGCACGCGGCTGGCGCCGATCAGAGATGTAGGCGTGACGGTGCGCCCCTCGAAATGGTTGCGCAAAAGGGTGAGGGCCATGCGCAGATGCGCGTCGGTCTGGATCAGGTCGATGGTGCCCTCGACCTCTTCGCAGAGCTCGTCGAGGAAGCCGATCAGGCGCAGGGCGTCGCCCGGGGCCACAGACGGCGCGATGGGCGACGCGACGGGGGTCGCGGCGGCGCGTGCGTCTGAAAGGCCCATCTTGTTCATTCCAAAGGTCGTCCTGTGCGGTCGGGTCGCGGAGGCACCCGACGATTCGCTCGTTCTGGATGTTTTCGGTCGGGTCATTCGCGGCGCCTCGCAGCATGTTCATTTCGGTCACCGGGTGATATTGGCCGTGTATCCATATTGGATATAATGATCTCCGAAATGAATACTTTTCGGGCATCCCTGCTCACGCCTTCAGCGCAAGGTGTGCGCAGGCCGTCGGCTCACGCCGCGGCGAATCCCCTGCCGGGAGGACAGGCGGGGCCAGAATATCCAGAGGAACCGGGAGGAGACCCAGAATGAACATCCGCAGCATGCTCGCCGCCACCACCGCCGCCGGCATCGCGCTGGCCGGCGCCGCGACCGCGCAGGAGTACACGATCGGCATCACGCAGAACAACGTGGGCGTCGACAGCTATCAGACGACCTACGAAAAGGCGTTCATCGCGGCGGCCGAGGCCAACCCCGACGTGCAGGCCGTGGTACTCGACGCCGGCGGCGACGTCGCCCGCCAGATCGCGCAGATGGAAGACCTGATCCAGCAAGAGGTCGACGCGATCATCATCTGGCCGACGAACGGCGAGGCGGTGATCCCCGTGGTGCGGCAGGCCTCGCAGGCAGACATCCCGGTGATCGTGACCAATTCGAACATAGCCGAGCAGGGCTTCGACTTCATCGCGTCGTTCTCCGGGCCCGACAACATCACGCAGGGCTCCCGCTCGGCCGAGATCATGTGCGACAAGTTCAAGGAGCTTGGCATCGAGGACGAGGCGCAGATCGTGCAGATCTCGGGCCAGCCGGGCTACACCACCGCCATCGAGCGGGCCCAGGGCTTCGAGGAGCGCCTGCCGGAGGTCTGCCCGAATGTCACGCTGGTCGAGACCCAGCCGGGCGACTGGAACCGCGAGAAGTCGCAGCAGGTGATGGAAGCCTTCCTCGTCAAGTACGACGACATCGACGGCGTCTATTCGGGCGACGACAACATGGGCGTGGGCGCGTTGAACGCCGCCAAGGCCGCGGGCCGCGACGGCATCATCTTCGTCGGCGCGACCAACTTCGCCGTGGGCTACGAGGCGATGGCGGCGGGCGATTACTGGGGCTCGATCTACCAGTCGCCGGTCGACGATGCCGAGGCCGCGCTCCAGACCGCGATCGACGTGCTGAACGACGAGGAAGTTCCGTTCCTCAACTACTTCGACACGCCGAAGATCACTCAGGACAACATGGACGAGTTCGAAAAGCCCGTCTTCTGAGCGAACCTCCCCTGGCGGCTGCGGGGCGCGCGCCCCGCAGCCGCTCTTTACCCACAGGGTCCGCAGGGAGGACGGCATGGGACGTGTATCGGGGCGTGTCTGCCTCGTGACCGGCGCGGCGCGCGGCATCGGGCGGGCCATCGGCGAGGCGCTGCTCGAAGAGGGTGCGCTGGTCTGTTTCGCCGATCTCGACGGTGCGGGCGTGGCCGAAGTGGCCGAGGCCGCCAACCGCCGTCTCAACGGCAACGCGGGCAACGCCATGGCGGCGGCGCTCGACGTGCGCGACCGAGCCTCGGTGCGAACCGCCATCGGGCAGGTCGTGGAGCGGTTCGGCCGGCTTGACGTTAAGTTCAACAATGCCGGCGTCAACCGGCCGATGAACTTCATGGACGTGACCGAGGACAACTGGAATTTCATCATGGGTGTGAATGGTCTGGGCTGCCTGATCGGCATGCAGGAGGCCGCGCGCCAGATGATCGCGCAGGGGCGTGGCGAGGGCGGCGTGGCGGGCAAGATCGTCAACACCGCGTCGATCGCGTCCCGGCAGGGCTTCGACAACGTGGCGCCTTACTGCGCGTCGAAGTGGGCGGTCGTCTCGCTCACGCAGTCGGGTGCACGCGATCTCGCCCGCCATGGTATCGTGGTGACGGGGTTCGCCCCCGGCGTGGTGGCCACCGAGATGTGGGAGCAGGTCGACCGCGACCTGATGGAGATCGGCGCCGCCGAGCGCCCCGGCCAGGCGATGGAGGAGTTCGCCGCGGACATCCTGAAGGGGCGGGTGGCCACGCCAGACGACATCACGGGCACGACAACGTTCCTGGCCAGCAGGGACAGCGACTACATGACGGGGCAGATCGTGATGATCGACGGGGGCATGACCCTCGTCTGACGCGCCTGCCCGCCATTCGCCCAAGACGGGCACGGGAGGAGTTGAGCCATGAGCGAGGCTGCGCAGGAAAGGTCTGCCCGCAATGCGGGGGGATCAAGCGGTGCGAAGGTGGGCACCTTCCTGGCGAAGCAGGGCATCCTGATCGCCTTCGTCCTGTTCATGGTCAGCTTCGCGCTGGCCAGCGAGCGGTTTCTCGACCCCGACAACATCCTCGGCGTGATCCGCTCCTCGGCGATCCTGGGCGTGATGGCGCTGGGCGTCACATTCGTGGTCATCAGCGGCAACCTCGACCTGTCGGTGGGCTCGCTGATGAGCTTTTCGACCATCGTGGTCCTCGATCTGCACGATACGCTGGGGCCGGCGCTGGCCATCCTGGCGATGTTCGGCATGACGCTGGCGATCGGGGCGGTGATCGGGTTTCTCGTGGGATACCTGCGGCTGAACTCGCTGATCGTGACCCTGGGGATGCTCTCGGCCATCCACGGGCTGACGCTGACCTGGTCCGGCGGGCAGAACATGGATATCGCCGACAAGGCGGGCACATGGTTCGCGGTGTTCGGGCAGGGCAGGGCGCTGGGCATTCCGATGCCCATCCTCATGTTCGCGCTGCTCGCCGCGGTGCTGGGCATCGTGCTGGCCAAGACGCCTTTCGGGCGCAAGGTCTACGCGGTGGGGGGCAACGGGACGGCCGCCACCTTCTCGGGCATCCGGCGGGCGCGGACGGTGTTCACCTGCTACCTGATCTCGGCCTTCTGCGTGGCGACCGCCGGGCTGATCCAGGCGAGCCGGTCGATGGGCTCGCAGAACACGGTGGGCCAGGGGATGGAGCTCGAGGTTCTGGCTGCTGTCATCCTTGGCGGCGCATCGCTTATGGGCGGGTCGGGGACGATCTTCAAGACCGTCATCGGCGTGCTGATCCTCGGCTTCATCCAGAACGGGCTGCTGCTGATCGGGCTGCAATTCTACGTCCAGTTCGTGGTGACGTGGATCATCATCATCCTGGCGGTCTGGCTGGACATCGCGGCGAAGCGCGGCCGGCTGCTGTCGCCGATCGCTTGAGGAGGACGGACCGTGATGGCACCGGGCACATGGAGCACTTTCCTGCGCAGGGGGGCGATCTGGGCCTTCATCGCGCTCGAGCTCGCCTTCTTCTCGATCGCCGGAGAGTTCCTGTCGGTCTCCGACAAGGCGTTCATGAACTGGGACAACATGCTGCTTCTGCTGAAGCAGTCCGCGCCCCTGGGGATCATCGCCATGGGCATGACCCTGATCATGGTGAACGGAAACATCGATCTGTCGGTCGGCGCCATCTTCGCGCTGGCCGCCGTGATCCTGCTCGACAGCATGACGTGGCCCTTCATGGCGGCGATGGGCGACTGGTCGTTCCTGCTGGCGTGGGTGTTCGCGCTGCTGGCGGGCGTGGCGCTGGGGGCGCTCAACGGCTTCCTCGTTTGGAAGACGGGGGTCGACGCCTTCATCATCACGCTGGGGGCGATGCTGGGCTTTCGCGGCCTTGTCTTCATGTACAACGGCGAGAACCCGACGAGCCACCTGAACTGGACGCTGGTCGACTTTGCCGAGGCGCAGTTCCTCGGCCTGCACACCGCGACGTGGTTCCTGCTGGTCGTCACGGCGGGGATGTGGTGGCTGATGAACCGCACCGTGCACGGGCGGAACGCCTACGCCATCGGCGACAACCGCGAGGCGGCGGTGAACGCCGGCATCCGGGTGGGGCCGCACATGATGATCAACTTCATGATCATCGGCTTCCTCGCCGCGCTCTCGGCGGTGGTGTTCTATTCCGAGAGCGGGTCGGTGAACCCCAATGACGGGATGCTCTACGAGCTGTGGATCATCACCGCGGTCGTTCTGGGCGGGACCAAGCTGACGGGCGGATCGGGCTCGATCATCTCCACCCTCGGCGGGGTGCTGGCGATCCAGATTCTGCGCCGCGGGCTCAACCATATCGGGGCCGACACGTCGACGGTGAACCTGGTGATCGGACTCATCCTGATCGCGGTTCTGTTCCTCGACCGCCAGCTCAACGTGAAGGGCAAGGAGGCCCTGAGGATATGACCAGGCCGGCGCTGAGACTGGAGAACATCGTCAAGACCTTTCCGGGCGTTCGGGCGCTCGACGGCGTGTCGTTCGAGGTGCTGCCGGGCGAGGTTCACGCCCTGATGGGCGAGAACGGGGCCGGCAAGAGCACGCTGATGAAGGTGCTCGGCGGCATCCACCAGCCCAACGAGGGGCGCATCCTCGTGGGCGAGGAGCCGGCGGTGATGGCAAACCCGCTGGAGGCGAAGGCCAAGGGCATCGTGTTCATCCACCAGGAGCTGAGCCTCGCCGAGGAACTGAGCGTGGCCGAGAACATCTATCTCGGCGAGCTGCCGCGAAAGAGTTTCGGGCGGGTGGACTGGGCGACGCTCTACGCCCGCACCGACGAGATCCTGAAGAAGCTGAAGGTGGGCTTCGACGCCCGCACCATGGTGGGCACGCTCTCCATCGCCAACCAGCAGATGGTCGAGATCGCCCGCGCGCTGACGGTCGACGCCAAGGCGGTGATCTTCGACGAGCCGACCGCCTCGCTGACGGATTCAGAGAAGGTGGTGCTGTTCGAGGTGATCGACGATCTCAAGAAAGACGGGGTGGGGATCATCTACATCTCGCACCGGATGGAGGAGATCTTCAAGATCACCGACCGGATCAGCGTGCTGCGCGATGGCGAGTACCGGGGCACGCTGGTGACGAAGGAGACGACCGAGGACGACGTCACGCAGCTGATGATCGGCCGGTCGCTCGACCTGTCGCGCAATCACGAGCACGCGGAGGTGGGCGACGTGGCGCTCGAGGTGCGGGGCCTCTCGTGCGGCGACCTCTATCGCGACATCTCGTTCGAGATCCGGCGCGGCGAGGTGGTGGGCTTCTACGGCCTCGTGGGCGCCGGGCGCACCGAGATCGCCGAGACGCTGTTCGGCCTGCGGGCGCCGTCGGCCGGGCAGATCCTGCTCGACGGCGAAGAGGTGCACCTGGGCTCGCCGGTCGACGCCATCGCGCGGGGGATTTCGCTGGTGCCGGAGGATCGCAAGGGGCAGGGCCTCGTGCTCGGCATGAACTGCCGGGACAACATGACCCTGCCGCAGGTGGGCGACCTGACCGCCGGCCCCTTTGTCTCGGACGGGGCCGAGATCGCGATCTTCGACCAGTACCGCGACAAGCTCGACATCCGCACGCCGGGGTGGCGGCAGACAGTAGGCAATCTGTCGGGCGGCAACCAGCAGAAGATCGTGATCGGCAAGTGGCTGTCGATGCACCCCACGCTCCTGATCGTGGACGAGCCGACGCGGGGGATCGACGTCGGCAGCAAGTCGGAGATTCACAAGCTGATCCGGCAACTGGCGAGCCAGGGCTACGCGGTGATGGTCATCTCTTCGGAGATGCCCGAGGTGCTGCACGTGTCCGACCGGATCGTGGCGATGTATCACGGCGAACTCATCCGCACGTTCACCTCCGACGAGGTGACCGAGGACAGCCTGATCCAGGCGATCTCGGGCATCCGCACCGATGGCGGCGACAAGGCCGCGTGAGGGGCGCCGATTGATGCGGGTCGCTGTCGTCGGACTGGGGCGCATGGGCGCGCCCATGGCATGCAACCTCGCGCGGGCAGGGCACGACGTGGTGCTGTGGAATCGCACGCGCACCAAGACCGAAGCGCTGGCGGCAGAGATCGGCGCCCGGGTGGTCGAGACGCCCCGGGCGGCGGCGGCGGGCGCCAATGCGGTGGTGACGATGCTGGCCGACGATCCGTCGTCGGAGGCGGTGCATCGGGGGCCGGACGGCCTGTTTGCCGCCGGCGGGCCGCGCGTGCTGCTCGAGATGGGCACGATGAGCCCCGACCACATCCGCGCGCTAGCCGCCGAGGCGCCCGAGGGTGTGACGGTGATCGACGCGCCCGTGTCAGGGGCGACGCAGGCGGCGGCCGACGCGCAGCTGCTGATCATGGCGGGCTGCACCGATGACGGAGCGGCGCCGGTCCGGCCGCTCCTCGACGCGATCGGGCGCAAGACGATCTGCCTCGGCGCGGTGGGGGCGGGCGCGATCATGAAGCTCGCCGTCAATTCGCTGATCCACGGGATCAATCAGACGCTGGCCGAGGCCGTCACTCTGGCCGAGGCGGCGGGCATCCCGCGGGCGGCGGCATTCGACGTGATCGGGGCCAGCGCGGCGGCGGCGCCGATGATCGGCTACCGCAGGCCGCTCTACCTCGACGAGGCGGCGCATGACGTCACCTTCACGGTGGCGCTGGCAAAGAAGGACATGCGCGTCACGGCAGAATTGGCCGAGGCCCTGGGCACGGCGATGCCGCAGGGGCGCGTGACGCTGGAAATTCTGGAAGAGGCCGAGCGCGCGGGCTTCGGCGCGCGCGACATGGCCTCGATCCTGTCGTTCATGGGGGAGAAGGCACGATGAAGGCGGCGTTGTTCGTCGGCGGGTGGGAGGGCCACGCGCCCACCGACTTCGCCGACTGGTGCGGGGGGCTGCTCGCGGAGAACGGCTTCGAGGTCGACGTGCACGACACACTGGCGCCGCTGGCCGAGCCCGAGGGGATGCGGGACGTCGACCTGATCGTGCCGATCTGGTCGTCGGCGCGCTCGGCCCACCGCCCCGAATTCGGCACCATGACGAAGGACGAGGAAGACGGGCTGCTCGAGTCGGTGGGCAAGGGCTGCGGGCTGGCCGGCTGGCACGGGCACATGGGTGACGCCTTCCGCGACCGGCCGACCTACCACTTCCTGATCGGCGGGCAATTCGTGGCGCACCCGCCGGGCTGGCCCGACAACCCCGTGCCGTCGGACGATTTCGTCGATTACGACGTGACGATCTGCAAGCCGCACCACCCGCTGGTGGAGGGCATCGGCAGCTTCCGCCTCCATTCCGAGCAGTATTACATGCTGGTCGATCCTTCGAACGAGGTGCTGGCCACCACGACCTTCTCGGGCGAGCATCTGTGGTGGATCGAGGGCACGGTGATGCCCGTGGTCTGGACGCGGCGCTGGGATCGCGGCCGCGTCTTCTACTGCTCGATCGGGCACACGCTCGACGACCTCAAGGTGCCGCAGGTGACCGAGATGATCCGGCGCGGCGCGCTCTGGGCCGCGCACGGCGCCAATCGGGCCTGATCCGCCCGCATGGCGGAACGACGGCTCCCTTGCTTCGTGACGAGGCGCCAAAACGCGCGGTCGTTCACCGTGGTCACGGGGCCTGCGCGCCCCTCGCCCACGACAGTGCGGGGCGCGCGCACGCGGGCAGGCGCGTTCAAGCGCGCCGGCGACCCGGGGGGCGCGCATCCGCTCGAGTCGCGCCGTGCCGGCAGGGCCGGCTGACGACACCGGCGCGAGAAAGTGTCGCGCCCATCGGCGCCGCCCGGTCGCTAGTCCTCCGCCTCTGCGATGGCGGCGAGGAAGGCAGCGCCGAAGCGCTCGACCTTCATCTCCCCCATGCCGGGAATCCGGGCGAGGTCCGCCTCCGTCGAGGGGCGCCGCTCGGCGATCTGGCGCAGCGTCGAGTGGGTGCAGGAGAGATGCTTTCCCGTCCCGTCCTCGCCGCGGGCGAGCCGCAGCTGGATCGCGTGCAGCCGGTCGAAGAGCGGGCCCGCGTCGGAGCCCGCCAGCCTGCGGCGCGAGGGATGCACCTCGGGCGGGGGGGCGCCCGCGATCACCGCGAGAAAGGCTGCGCCGTAGCGCTCCAGCTTGGTCGCGCCGACGCCCGAGATGCCGGCCATCGCGTCGAGCGAGGCCGGGCGGCGCTCGGCCATCTCGATCAGCGTCCTGTCGTTGAAGACGACGTAGGGCGGCACCCCCTGCGCCTCGGCCAGCGCCCGCCGCTTCGCCTTGAGCGCCGAGAGCAGCGGCGCGTCCTCGTCCGACACCAGCGCCTTGGGCTGCGGCCGCGCCCGCTCGCGCGCCAGCGCGTCGCGGCGCAGCGTGATCGCCTGCTCGCCGCGCAGGATGGGGCGGGCGGCCTCGGTCATCCGCAGGGCGCCGTGGCGCTCGGGATCGGGACGCACGAGGTCGTGCCCCATCATCTGGCGAAAGATCGCCTGCCACTGGCGCTTGTCCCACTCGCGCCCGACGCCGAAGGTGGGCAGCCCGTCATGCCCCCGCTGGCGCACCTTGTCGGTGAGGCTGCCGGTCAGGATGTCGATCAGGTGCCCCACGCCGAAGCTCTCGCCGGTGCGCAGCGCGGCAGACAGCGCCATCCGCACCGGCGTCGTGCCGTCGAACGTGTCGGGCGGGCGGTCGCACAGATCGCAGTTGCCACAGGGCTCTGCCATCGCCTCGCCAAAATAGGCCAGGAGCTGGCGGCGGCGGCAGCCCATCGCCTCGGCCAGCCCAAGCAGCGCGTTGAGCCGCCCGTGATCGGCCGCCTTGCGCTCGGAGGGCGCGAGGCCCTCGTCGATCTGCGCGCGGCGCAGGCGGATATCCTCGGGGCCGTAGAGCGTGAGGGTCTCGGCCGGCGCCCCGTCGCGGCCGCCGCGGCCGATCTCCTGGTAATAGGCCTCGATCGACTTGGGCAGGTCGGCATGGGCGACCCAGCGGATGTCGGGCTTGTCGACGCCCATCCCGAAGGCGACCGTGGCCACCACGATCAGCCCGTCCTCGCGCTGGAATGCCGCCTCGACATTGCGCCGCGCGTCGGCCTCCATCCCGCCGTGGTAGCTGAGCGCGGCGTGCCCCGCCTCGCGCAGCCCCTGCGCCAGCGCCTCGGTGCGCGCCCGCGTGCCACAATAGACGATGCCCGAGCGGCCCTTGCGCGCATCGGCGAAGCGCAGGATCTGGGCGCGAGGGCTGTCCTTGGGCTGGAAGGCGAGGTGGATGTTGGGCCGGTCGAAGCCGCGCAGGAAGATGCGCGGCGCGCGGCCGGCGAAGAGGCGCGCGACGATCTCGTCGCGCGTCTCGGCGTCGGCGGTGGCGGTGAAGGCGGCGAGCGGCACGCCGAGCGCCTGCCGGAGCGTGCCGATCCGCAGGTAGTCGGGGCGGAAGTCATGGCCCCACTGGCTGACGCAATGCGCCTCGTCGACCGCGATCAGCCGCACGCCGGCCCGGGCCAGCACCCTGTCCATCGCGCCCGTGGCGAGGCGCTCGGGCGCGAGGTAGAGCAGCTTGAGGCGCCCCGCGTCGAGGTCGCGCCACACGGCGTCGGTCTCGTCCTCGGTATTGCCCGAGGTCAGCGCGCCGGCGGCCACGCCGGCCTCGCGCAGGGCCCGCACCTGGTCGCGCATCAGCGCGATGAGCGGCGAGACGACCAGCGTCACGCCCTCGCGGCAGATCGCAGGCAACTGGTAGCAGAGCGACTTTCCGCCACCCGTGGGCATGATGGCGAGCGTGTCTTCCCCGCGCAGCACGGTCTCGACGATCTCCTCCTGGCCGGGGCGGAAGCTGCCGAAGCCGAAGACCGAGCGCAGAGCCTCGCGCGGGTCGAGCGCCCTCTCTGCCGGCTCGTCGCGCACGGCTCTGCCTCAGCGCAGGCCGAAGGCCGTCGGCAGGATGATGTCGCGCAGGGCGATCACGATGAGGAAGGCCACGAGCGGCGCGAGGTCGAGCGGCCGCGTATCGGGCAGGATGCCCCGGATCGGCTGGTAGACCGGCTCGAGCAGGCGATTCAGCCCCGTCCAGATGGAACCGACGAATTCCTGCCGGACATTGAGCACGTTGAAATTGATCAGCCAGCTCATGATGATGTGCACGATCATGATGAAGAAGACCGCCCCGAGAACGAGCTGGAGGACCTGGTAGATCGCGATGAGCATTGGGCGGACCTCCTCTTGGCGCGTGCGGCGCACAGGTAGGCCGGCACGCCCGCGCGCGCAAGCGCTGCCGCCCCACTGCCGGCGTCAGCCGCGGCGACGGATCGCTGTGCCGCCAGCGCGACAGCCCGCCGATGGGAAAAATCCGCGCCATGCTTCACTTTCCGGAAACCCTGATGCCGGCTATACTCCGGCAAAACGAACAGCGGCAGTGACAGGCAGCCCACCCCATGATTCGAGCATTCGCCGCGGTCGTCTTCGCCGCGATCACCCTTCTGTATCCCTCGTTCATCGTCGCGGCCCCGGCGGTCGAGGCGTCGCCGCGCCCGCAGGCCCGGCCGCCGGCCCTGGCTGACATGGAATTCACCGCCGCCCGCGCCGGCCATGCCGGGTTCGATGCCTGGGTTGCAGGCTTCAAGCGGCGCGCCGCGGCCGAGGGAATCGCTGCGCCCGTACTCCAGGCGGCGTTCTCCGGCGTGGGCTACGACCCCGACGTGATCCGTCTCGACCGCAACCAGGCCGAGTTTTCCCGCACGCTGTGGGACTATCTGGACAGTGCCGTTTCGGACACGCGGGTGACGAACGGCCGCGCCGCGCTGGACCGGCACCGCACGACGCTCGCGGCGATCGAACGGCGCTACGGCGTACCGGCCGAGGTGGTGGTGGCGGTCTGGGGGCTCGAGACATCCTACGGCAGCTTCCGGGGCTCGAACGACGTGATCCGCTCGCTGGCGACCCTGGCCTTTGACGGACGCCGCGCCGACTTTTTCGAGGCGCAGCTCGTCGCCGCCCTGCGCATCCTGCAGGCGGGCGACATCGACCCGCGGTCGATGCGCGGCTCGTGGGCCGGGGCGATGGGGCACACCCAGTTCATGCCGACCTCGTTCCTTGACCACGCGGTGGATTTCACCGGCGACGGGCGGCGCGACATCTGGGGCGAGGACCCGACCGACGCGCTCGCCTCGACGGCCGCCTACCTCGCCCGCTTCGGGTGGCAGACGGGCCAGCCCTGGGGGGTCGAGGTGGTGCTGCCCGATGGCTTCGACTACGCGCTGACAGGGCGCGCCGTCACCCGCGATCCGGACGCGTGGGCCCGGATGGGCGTGCGCGACACCGCCGGGCGGGCGGTGCCCGATCACGGGCCCGCCTCCATCCTGCTGCCGGCGGGCGCGCGCGGCGCGGCCTTCATGGTGTTCGACAATTTCGGCGTGATCGAGCGCTACAACCCCGCCGACGCCTACGTGATCGGTGTCGGCCACCTGTCCGACCGCATCGCAGGTGGGCCGCCGATCCAGTCGGCGTGGCCGCGCGGAGATCGCGCGCTCAGCTTCGCCGAGCGCGAGGAACTGCAGGCGCGGCTGACGCGGGCGGGCTTCGATACGCAAGGCGTCGACGGCCGGATCGGCCCCAACACCGAGGCCGCCATCCGCGGCTACCAGAATTCCGCCGGGCTCATCCCCGACGGCTACGCCTCGCTCGCGCTGCTCGAACGCCTGCGCTGACTGTCCGGCCTTGCGCCGGCGGCGCGTGCGGGACGCCTTCGGCGGGCGTATTTGCAACAGAAAGAAACAGCGCGCTGCGCCCTTCCCGAGGCGGTCGCGCCCGTGTCGCCGTGTGCCCCGCGCTCTGGAGTGCCGCTGGCCTTCCCTTTCGGCTTCTTTCTGTCTCAAATACGCACCTTTGCGACCGGGCAGCCGGGCGTGGCGGCGGGCGGTCCGCCGCGTGGCCCGCGCGCGGTGGCTTCACAGCGACGGGTCGGGCGCCTATATGGCCGCCCCATGGCCAAGCGCAACGAAAACAAGAACTACAAGGTGATCGCCGAGAACCGGCGCGCCCGCTACGACTACGCCATTGACGAAGAGATCGAGTGCGGGATCGTGCTGCAGGGCTCGGAGGTGAAGTCGCTCCGGCTCAACACCGCGCAGATTACCGAGAGCTACGCCGAGGTGAAGGACGGCGAACTGTGGCTCGTCAATAGCTACATCGCCCCCTATGAGCAGGCCATGTTCGGCCACGAGGACAGGCGGCGCCGCAAGCTCCTCGTCTCGCGGCGGGAGATCGCGCGGATGTGGTCCGACACCCAGCGCAAGGGCATGACGTTGGTGCCGCTTGTGCTCTACTTCAACCACCGCGGCATCGCGAAGGTGAAGATCGGCATCGCCAGGGGCAAGAAGGCGCCCGACAAGCGCGCCACCGAGGCCAAGCGCGACTGGCAGCGTCAGAAGAGCCGCCTGCTGAAGGAGCATGGCTGAACGGAAGGCGCCGCGCCGCCGAGGCGCACGGGCGGATGGTCAGCGGCCCGCGTCAGGGCTAGGGACGTCCGGCCGACCGAGACCGGAGATCTCCCGCATGGCCGACGCCCGCTTCTGGGATCGTGTCGCCGATCGCTACGCGAGACGGCCCATCGACGACCCCGCCGCCTACGAGGCGACGCTGGAGCGGGTGCGCGCGCATCTGCGCGCCGAGGACCGTGCGCTCGAGATCGGCTGCGGCACCGGCGCCACCGCCCTCCTGCTCGCGCCGTCGGTCGCCACCTACCACGCCACCGACCTCTCGCCCCGCATGATCGGGATCGCGCAAGGGAAACCGGAGGCGCAGGCGCTGCCGCAGCTCTCCTTCGCCGTCGCCGAGGGGGTGCCGGACGGGGGCGGGCCGTGGGACGCCGTGCTCGCCTTCAACGCGCTGCACCTTCTCGACGACCTGCCGGGCGCCCTGCGCGCCATCCATGCCGGGCTGCGCCCCGGCGGGCGGCTGATCTCGAAGACGCCGTGCTTCAGCGACCTTGCCCTGTGGATTGGCGTCCTCGTGCCGGTCCTGCGGGTGGTGGGCCTCGCGCCCCCGGTGAGGTTCTACAGTGCAAGGGGCCTGGAGCGCGCCATCGAGGCAGCCGGCTTCCGCGTCGTCGAGACGGGCGACTACCCCGCACGCCGCGCCCAGCGCCTGATCGTGGCCGAGAGGGCCTGACCCGGCGGCGCGGCCCTCGCTTGCCACCCCGCCGCGCGCGATTTAAGCAGTCCCGACGATCCGACGTCACGAGGGACGACGCGCCCATGCAGGACGACCCCCGCACGCTGGTCAGCACCGACTGGCTCGCCGCACACCTCTCCGACCCCGATCTGCGGGTTCTCGACGCCTCGCTCTACCTGCCGGGCACCGACCGCGATGCGCGGGCGGAGTACGAGGAGGCGCACATCCCCGGCGCGCGCTTTTTCGACATCGACAAGGTGTCGGATTCGCGATCGGAGCTGCCGCACATGGCGCCGCCGACCGAGAAGTTCATGAGCCGCTGTCGCGCGATGGGCGTGGGCGACGGGCACCAGGTGGTGGTCTACGACGGGGCGGGGCTGTTCTCGGCCGCGCGCGTCTGGTGGCTCTTTCGCCTGATGGGCAAGCCCGACATCGCGGTGCTCGACGGCGGCTTTCCCAGGTGGCAGGCGGAGGGGCGCCCGGTGGAGGACTTGCCGCCGCTCGCCCGCGACCGGCACATGACGGCGCAGCGGCAGGCCCACCTCGTGAAGGATGTCACGCAGGTCGCGCAGGCGGCCAAGCTGCGCGACTGGCAGATCGTCGATGCCCGGTCGCCGGGGCGGTTCACCGGCGAGGAGCCGGAGCCGCGCGCGGGCCTGAGGTCAGGCCATATCCCCGGCTCGACGAACCTGCATTACCGCCAGCTCCTGAACGACGACGGCACGATGAAGGCCGAGGCCGGGCTGCGGGCCGCCTTCGACGCGGCGGGAGTCGATCTGGCCAAGCCCGTCATCACCACCTGCGGCTCGGGCGTGACGGCGGCGATAGTGAATCTCGCCCTCGCCCGCCTCGGCCACCAGAGCAACGCGCTCTACGACGGGTCGTGGGCCGAATGGGGCCGCTTCCCCGATCTCGCCGTCGCCACCGGTCGCCCGGAGACGGCATGACCGTCACGCCCGCCGGAACCGAACTGCGCTACACCGTCACCTGGCTCGAGATGACGGAGCGGCCCGCCTACCCCTATCCGCCTGCCCCCTCCGGCAAGCCCGCGGCGCTGCTCAAGGCCGAGAGCCCGCCACCGTGGTTCTTCCTCTGCCTCTACGACGCGGTGGGGCGCGACTACGCCTGGGAGGACATGCACGAGCACGACGAGCAGAGCCTCGCCGCCTGGCTCTCCGACGAGCGCACCTACCTCTACACGCTGATGCGCGATGGCTGGCCCCACGGCTTCTTCCTGCTCGACGCGCGGCGCGAGGGCGTGTGCGACCTGTCGTATTTCGGTCTGGTGCCGCAGGCGGTGGGCACGGGGCTCGGCCGCTTCCTGCTGGAGAGCGCGGTGCATACCGGGTGGGACCTGCCCGGCACCCGGAAGATGACCGTCAACACCTGCACGCTCGATCACCCCCGCGCGCTCGGCCTCTACCAGCGGGCCGGGTTCGAGCCGGTGGGGCGCAGCGAGCATACCCGCGTGCTGACCCGCCCGCTCGATTCCGCTCGCGTGCCCGACTGAGCGGCGCGGTGGTGCTCGACAGGGTCACGGCGCCTGAGCCCGATGCCATCCTGCGGCTGATGCGCGCCTTCGCCGACGACCCACGCCCCGGAAAGATCGACCTCGGCGTGGGGGTCTACCGCACCGAGGCGGGCGAGACGCCCGTCATGCGGGCGGTCAAGGCGGCCGAGCGGCGCCTGTGGGAGGAGCAGCGGAGCAAGGGCTACGTCGCGCTCGCGGGCGACCCGGCCTTTCTCGAGGCGATGTGCGTGCTCACGCTGGGCGACGCTGTGGAGGGCGCGTGCGTCGCCGCCGCTGCCACGCCGGGCGGCACGGCGGCGGTGCGGCAGGCGCTCGACCTGGTGCGGATGACGGCGCCCGGCGCGACCGTTTGGGTGAGCGCGCCGACATGGCCCAACCACGTCTCGATCCTCACCGCGATCGGCCAGCCCTTCCGCGCCTACCGGTATCTCGACGCCGAGACCGGCGCGCTCGACCGCGAAGGCATGCGCGCCGACCTTGCGCAGGCGCGAGAGGGCGACGTGGTGCTGCTGCACGGCTGCTGCCACAACCCCACCGGCGTCGACCTCGCCCGCGACGACTGGGCACGGGTGGCGCAGGACTGTGCCGCGCGGGGCCTCCTGCCCATGGTCGATCTCGCCTACCAGGGCCTTGGCGACGGGGTGGAGGCCGACGTGGCGGGGCTGCGGTCGCTTGCCCGCGCGGTGCCCGAGCTGCTGCTGTGCGTGTCCGGCTCCAAGACCTTCGGCCTCTATCGCGACCGGGTGGGGGCGGTGCTGGCGGTGACGGAGGGATCGGCGACGCGGGACCGGGTCGCGGCCCGCCTCGCCGGGCTCAACCGTCAGGCCTATGCCTTTCCGCCCGACCACGGCGCACGGCTGGTGACGATGATCCTCGCCGACCCCGCGCTCCGGGCGGAGTGGGAGGCGGAACTGGCCGGCATGCGCGCCCGGATCGCCGCGATGCGCGGGGCTCTGGCCGACGCGCTGCGGGCCGAGACGGGTTCCGACCGGTTCGGCTTTCTCGCGGATCAGCGGGGGATGTTCTCGCTCATCGGCGCCACGCCCGCCCAGATGGACGAGTTGCGCAAGGAGCACGCGATCTATGGCGTGCAGGACGGGCGGATCAACGTGGCGGGGCTGACACGGGGCACAGTGGCGCGCGCCGCGCGGGCCATCGCCGCCGTGCTGGCGTGAGCCGTCAGGGCAGCGGGCGCGTCATGTCGCGGTGCGGGATGCGCGCGTCGAGGTATTCCGGCCCGTGCGCGGCGAAGCCGAGCCGCTCGTAGAAGGGGATCACCGCCACCTGCGCGCCGAGGCGCGCCTCGGTCGCGCCCGCCTCTGCCGCGACGCGCAGGCCCTCGCGCAGAAGCGCCGCCCCGAGACCCGTGCCGCGATGGGCGCGGGCCACGCAGACGCGCTCGATCTTGGCGGCTTCGCCCGTGAAGCGCAGGCGCAGGGTGCCGGCCGGGGCGCCGTCGACGGTGGCCAGCAGGTGGCGCGCGCCCTCGTCGAGGCCGTCGATCTCTTCCTCGCGGGTGACGCCCTGCTCGCCGCAGAACACCGCGATCCGCAGGGCGAGGCAGGCGGCGCGGTCGTCGTCGGTCGCCGCCTCGGCGATGGCCCACGTCATGCGAAGTAGTCGGTCAGGATGCGGCGGTAGATCGCCTCGAGCTGGCGGATCTGCGCCACGTCCACCCGCTCGTCGACCTGGTGCATGGTGCGGCCGACCAGCCCGAACTCCACCACCGGGCAGTGATTCTTGACGAAGCGCGCGTCCGACGTGCCGCCCGTGGTCGACAGCTCGGGCGTGCGCCCCGTCTCGGCCTCGACCGCGCTCGCCACGAGGCTCGACAGCGGCCCCGGGGGGGTCAGGAACGCCTCGCCCGAGACCTTCACCTCAACGTCGATCTTGACGCCCGTCTCGCCGGCGACCTGCGCGGCCTCGGCCCGCAGCCACTCGGTCAGCGTGGCGCCGGTATGGATGTCGTTGAAGCGCACGTTGACGATGGCGCGCGACGTGGCGGGGATGACGTTGGTCGCCGGGTTGCCGGTGTCGATAGATGTGAGCGCAAGCGTCGTGGGGTCGAAATGCTCTGTCCCGCGGTCGAGCTCGGCCGAGGCGAGCCGGTGGCAGAGCGCGGCGATGGCGGTGACCGGGTTCTTCGCGCGGTGGGGATAGGCGGAATGACCCTGCACGCCCCGCGCCTCGATCCACGCCGAGAGTGAGCCGCGGCGGCCGATCTTGATCGTGTCGCCCATCTCGTCACGGCAGGTGGGCTCGCCCACCAGGCACACGTCCATCCGCTCGCCGTGGCGCTCCATCCAGTCGAGCAGGGCGGCCGTGCCGTCGACGGCGTCGCCCTCCTCGTCGCCGGTGATGGCGAGGATCACGGCACCGTCCGAAGGCGTGGCGCGCACGAAGCCGCAGGCGGCAGTCACGAAGGCGGCCACACCCGACTTCATGTCGGTGGCGCCGCGGCCCCAGATCTGCCCGTCCCGCTGCGTGCCGCCGAAGGGGTCGGCCGTCCAGGCCCGCGCGTCGCCCACCGGCACCACGTCGGTATGGCCGTTGAAGCCGAAGGTGCGGGCCGCGCCCCTCTCGCCCCAGCGGGCGAAGAGGTTGCAGACGTGGCCGCGGTCGACGCGGGTGCAGGAAAAGCCGGCCTCGCTCAGCACCCCCTCGAGCAGGTGCAGCGCGCCCCCTTCGGCGGGCGTGACGGAGGGGCAGCGGATCAGCTCGGCGGTGAGGCGGACGGGATCGGTCATGGAAGCGGCTTAGCCCCGGGCACGTCCGGGGGCAATCGCTGCGCGACCCGCCATCGCGTGTGGCAGGCGCCCCGCGCGGGGCGGGCGCTACTTGCGGCGGCGCGTGACCTTGCGCGCGCCCTTCGCCGGCCCCTTGCCGGTGGGCTTGGCGCCGGTGGCCCCCTTGGCGGCCTTGCCCTTTGGCGCGCGCTTCGGGCCGGTCGGGCCCTTCCCAGGCGGCTTGCCCTTGCCACGCCCCTTGCGCGGGCCGCGGCGGAAGCCGTCGGGCATGGCGCCGCCCTCGACCTCCTCTCCCGCGATCTCGAGCGGCTCGAGCATCAGCCCGCCGGTCACCGGCACCGCCTCGACCAGCCGCACCCGCACCCGCTGGCCGAGCGAGATGACGCGGCCCGTATCGGCGCCCATCAGCGTGTTCTCGTCGCGGTCGTGGTGGAAATACTCGTTGCCGAGCGCGCGGATGGGCACGAGGCCGTCGGCGCCGGTCTCGTCGAGCTTCACGAACAGGCCGAAGCGGGCGATGCCGCTGACGCGACCCCCGAATTCCTGCCCGACCCGCTCCGACAGGTAGGCGGCGAGGTAGCGGTCGGTCGTGTCGCGCTCGGCCAGCATCGAGCGCCGCTCGGTCTGCGAGATCGCCTGCGCCGTGCTCTCGAGGTGGTCGATATCGGCGTCGGTCAGCCCGTCGTCGCCCCAGCGATGCGCGCGGATGAGCGCGCGGTGCACCACGAGATCGGCGTAGCGGCGGATGGGCGAGGTGAAATGCGCGTAGGTGCGCAGCGCGAGCCCGAAATGGCCGTAGTTCTCGGGCGCGTAATACGCCTGCTGCATCGAGCGCAGGGTGGCCATGTTGATGAGTTCCGACAGCTCGGTGCCGGCGGCCTCGTTCAGCAGGCGGTTGAGGTGGCGGGTCTGCAGCACCTGCCCCTTGGCCAGCGCCAGCCCGCTGGCGCGGGCCGTCTCGCGCAGGGCGTCGAGCTTGTCGGCGTCGGGTTCCTCGTGGACACGGAAGAGAAGCGGCGACTTCTTCTGCACCAGCGTCTCGCCGGCGCAGACATTGGCGAGGATCATGAATTCCTCGATCAGCCGGTGCGCCTCGAGCCGGTCGCGGAAGGCGACCGACAGCACGTCGCCCGTGTCAGACAGCACGATCCGCCGCTCGGGCAGGTCGAGGTCGAGCGGCTGGCGCTTCTCGCGGGCGAAGGCGGCGGCGCGATACGCGGCGTGGAGCGGCTTCAGCACGTCCTCGACCAGCGGGCCGGCCTTGTCGCCGGGCTGCCCGTCGAAGGCTGCCTGCACCTGCTCGTAGGTCAGCGAGGCGGCCGAGCGCATCAGCCCGCGGTGAAAGGTCGAGCCGATCAGCGCGCCGTCTTCGGCCAGGCGCATCCGCACGGCGAGACAGGCGCGCGGCACGCCCTCGTGCAGCGAGCACAGGTCGGCCGACAGCCGCTCGGGCAGCATCGGCACCACCCGGTCGGGGAAATAGGTGGAGTTGCCGCGGGTCAGCGCCTCGCGGTCGAGTGCGCTGCCGGAGCGGACGTAATGGGCCACGTCGGCGATGGCGACCCAGACGACGTGGCCGCCGGGATTGTCGTCGGCGTCGTCGGGGTGGGCGTAGACCGCGTCGTCGTGGTCGCGGGCGTCCTCGGGGTCGATGGTGACGAGCGGCAGGTGGCGGAGGTCTTCGCGGCCCTTCAGCCCCGCGGGCTTCATCCGGTCGGCCTCGGCCAGCGCCGCCTCGGGAAAGACGTCGGGGATGCCATGCTGATGGATCGCGATGAGAGAGACCGATTTCGGCGCGGAAGGGTCGCCCAGCCGCTCGACCACGCGCGCCCTCGGCAGGCCCATGCGGGCGCCGGGGCCGGCCTGCTCGGCCTCGACGAGTTCGCCGTCCTTCGCGCCGCCGGCATTGCCGGGCGGCACCATCCACTCGCGGTCGGCGCCCTTGTCGATGGGCACGATCCGCCCGCCCTCGGCGCCGGTGCGAAAGATGCCGAGGATCGTGCGCGGCGCGGTGCCGATCTTTCGGATCAGGCGCCCCTCGTACTGGTGGTCCTCGCCGGTCACCTCGCGCAGGCGCAGCAGCACCCGGTCGCCCTCGCCCAGCGCGGGCTCGCCCTCGCGCGGGATCATCAGGATGCGCGGTTCGGGCCCCTCGCCGTGCCATTCGAGCGGCCTCGCCGTCAGGTCGCCATCGTCGTCGGGCGGGCCGATCTGGCAGACGGTGACGGGCGGCAGGCGCTCGGGGTCGCGATACTGGCCCTTGCGCTTGTCGAGGTGGCCTTCGTCCTCGAGCTCGCGGAGCATCCGCTTGAGATCGATCCGCGCCGCCCCCTTCACGCCGAAGGCGCGGGCGATGTCGCGCTTCGCGGTCTGGCCGGGGTTTTCGGCGATCCAGTCGAGGATCTGCGCCTTGGTGGGAAGTTCTGCCATGGGCGGGAGGTAGCACTTCGCCCCTGCCGTTTCGAGGGGCCACGGGAGGGGCCTGCCCGCGCATGAAAAAGGCCCCGGGCGACGCGCGCCCGGGGCCAGGGTCTGGGCTGCCGGAAGGGAGGGGTCAGCCCTTGGAGAATTCGGGGTAGGCCTCCATGCCGAGTTCGGAGACGTCGAGGCCCGTCACCTCGCTCTCCTCGTCGACGCGGATGCCCATCGTCGCCTTGAGGATGAACCACACGATCAGCGAGGCGGCGAACGTGAACACGCCGTAGGCGACGATGCCGGTCAGCTGCGTCATCAGGCTGGCGTCGCCGTTGTAGAAGACGACCGCGATCGTGCCCCAGATCCCGGCGAAGAGGTGGACCGGGATGGCGCCCACAACATCGTCGATCTTCAGCTTGTCCAGCAGCGGAACGGTGAACACCACGATCACGCCGCCGATGGCGCCGATCCAGAGTGCGCCGAACAGCGTGGGCGCGAGCGGTTCGGCCGTGATCGACACGAGGCCCGCGAGCGCGCCGTTGAGGCACATGGTGAGGTCGGGCTTGCCGTAGACGATCTGCGTCAGGACGAGGGCCGTGATCGTGCCGGCCGCGGCCGCCATGTTGGTGTTGGCGAAGATGCGCGAGACGTCGCTCACGTCGCCGACCGTGCCCATGGCGAGCTGCGAGCCGCCGTTGAAGCCGAACCAGCCGAGCCACAGGATGAACGTGCCGAGCGTGGCCAGCGCGAGGTTGGACCCCGGCATCGGGTTCACCTGGCCGTCCGGGCCGTACTTTCCCTTGCGCGCGCCGAGCACGATCGCGCCCGCCAGCGCGGCCCAGCCGCCGACCGAGTGCACGACCGTCGAGCCGGCAAAGTCCGAGAAGCCCATCTCGGACAGCCAGCCGCCGCCCCACTGCCACGAGCCCGAGATCGGGTACATGACGCCGGTGAGGAGCACGACGAAGATCAGGAACGGCCACAGCTTGATCCGCTCCGCCAGGGCGCCCGACACGATCGAGGCCGTGGCCGCGACGAAGACGAGCTGGAAGAAGAAGTCGGAGCCGATCGAGGCGTAGTCGAGCGCGGCCTCTTCGGCCGAAACGCCGACCGGATCAAGGACCGTCGGCACGAAGAAGCTTCCGACGTAGCCGTTGAATTCGCCCGGATACATCAGGTTGAAGCCGATCAGCCAGTACATGATGGCCGCGACCGAGTAGAGCGAGATGTTCTTGGTCATCTGCATCGTGACGTTCTTCGAGCGGACGAGGCCGCCCTCGAGCATCGCGAAGCCGCAGGCCATGAAGAACACCAGGAACCCCGCCATGCAGAACAGCAGGGTCGTCATGATGTATGGGCCGATCTCGTCGAAGCCCGGCGCCGCGGCCTCGTCCTGGGCGAGACCCATGGTCGGCACGAGAAGGAGCGCCGCCAGCGGCAGGTACTTGGTGAGTTTCATGTGCGAATCTTCCCCTTTTTCTCTTTGCCGCCGCTCAGAGCGCTTCTTCGTCGGTTTCGCCGGTCCGGACGCGCACGGCCTGCTGGATGTCGAGCACGAAGATCTTGCCGTCGCCGATCTTGTCGGTCTTGGCGGTCTTCTGGATCGTCTCGACCACCTGGTCGGCCATCGACGACGACACCGCGATCTCGAGCTTGACCTTGGGCACGAAGTTCACGGCGTATTCGGCGCCCCGGTAGATCTCGGTGTGTCCGGACTGCGAGCCGAACCCCTTGATCTCCGTCACCATCATGCCGCGCACGCCGATGGCGGTGAGCGCCTCGCGCACCTCCTCCAGCTTGAACGGCTTGATTGCTGCAATGATGAGTTTCACGTGGATCCCCTTCGGTAGGGCCAGGGCGCACCCGGCCGGTTCACGGCACCGACAGAGCCGCAAAAGGATTGGGCGCCTCAAGGAATGCGACGGGGCGATGACGGGCTCGTGCAGGGAAGTTTGCACAATTTTTGCACAAAAGGACTGCGACAGCTAAAAAACAGGCAAGTGCGAAAGCGTGCGCAGAGGTCGCAGGCCTCCCCAAGACGCGCCCGAGCGGCTATCAAGCGAAAAAACGGGGCGAAGCCCGAGTCAGCAGTGCCTGGAGCCGGAATGGGCCGGCCGGGCGGAGGCAGGAAGCGGGGCAGAGATGGCGTCCAACCGGGGAAAGCGGCCGGTCCTGAAGGCAGACAAGCGCTACCCTTCGACGCGCCGCGGGCGCGGCGGCTCGGGCAGTGGGTCGGGCACGGGACGCCCGGGCGGCAAGGCGGCGGCGAAGGCACCGCCGAAGCCGCGCCGGCGCGCCCGCAAGGCCGCGCCGCGGCGGCGCCGGGGCCTGATCGGCTGGGTGGCGGCCGCCATCGGCGCGGTGATCCGCGCATCGGTGGGGCTGATCTGGCGCGTCGCCCTTGTCGCTGCGGTGCTGGTCGGCGGGGGGGTGCTCTACTTCTACAACCAGCTCCCCCCGGCAGGCGAACTGATCGACGTCCGCACCCGCGGCTCCGTCACGCTCCACGACCGGCACGGCGACGTCTTCGCCTGGCGGGGCGAGCAGTTCGACCGCATCGCATCGGTCGATCAGGTCTCGCGCCACCTGAAGAACGCCGTGATTGCCACCGAGGACAGGCGCTTCTACTGGCATCCGGGCATCGACCCGCAGGGCATCGCCTCGGCCATACGCATCAACCTGAGCGAGGGACGCGGGCCGCTCTCGGGCCACGGCGGCTCGACGCTCACGCAGCAGGCGGCGAAGCTGATGTGCCTCGGCGTGCCCTACGACCCCGACCTGTGGCTCAGCGAGGCCGACTACGAAGCCGATTGCCGCCGCACGACGCTGGGGCGCAAGGGGCGCGAGGCGCTCTACTCGCTCGCGATGGAGGCGAAGTATACCAAGGACGAGATCCTGACGATCTACCTCAACCGCGCCTACCTGGGTGCCTCGGCGCGCGGCTTCGAGGCGGCGGCGCAGCGGTATTTCGGCATCCCCGCATCCCGGCTCAGCCCGGCGCAATCGGCGATGCTGGCGGGGCTGCTGGTGGCGCCCTCGCGCTTTGCGCCCACCAACGATCTCGAACGGTCGCAGCGACGCGCCGCCACGGTGCTGCGGCTGATGCACGAGCAGGGCTACCTGACGGAGGCCGAGTACACCGCCGCGCGGGCCGATCCGGCGACGCTTGCCGACAATGCCGAGCAGACGGCCGGCGGCAATTTCGCCGACTGGGTGATGGACACGGGGCCGAGCTTTCTCACCCGCGACACGACCGAGGACGTGCTGCTGCGCACCACCTTCGATCCCCAGATCCAGGCCGCTGCGGAGGAGGCGGTGCGCCTGATCTTCCAGGAGAAGGTGCGCGACGGTTCCGAGGCCCAGGCAGCGATCGTGGTGATGTCGGCCGACGGTGCGGTGCGGGCGATGGTCGGCGGCCGCGACACGACCGTCTCGGGCGGCTTCAACCGCGCGGCGCAGGCCAGGCGGCAGACCGGCAGTTCGTTCAAGCCGTTCATCTACGCCGCGGCGATGGATCTGGGCTACAGCCCCAACGACACGGTGGTCGACGAGCCCTACTGCATCGACGTGCCCGGCTCGGGGCAATACTGCCCCAAGAACTACAGCCGCGACTTCGCCGGCCGCGTGACGCTGACCGAGGCGCTCGCGCGGTCGCTCAACATCCCCGCGGTGAAGATCTCCGAGTTCGTCGGCCGCGACATCGTGCAGAAGGTCGCCGAGGATTTCGGCATCGAGAGCAGCCTCGCCGACGGCCCGGCGCTCGCGCTCGGCGTCAGCGATTCGACCCTGGTGGAGATGACGGGCGCCTTCGCGGGCTTCCTGAACGGCGGGCGGGCAGTGCTGCCCTACGGGCTGGAGGAGTTGCGCCTTCGGGCCGAGAGCGAGCCGCTGATGGGCCGCGGCGGCGGCTACGGCAAGCGGGTGATCTCTGAGGAGGCGGCGGGAAAGCTCGTATACATGCTCTCCCGCGTGGTCGAGGAAGGCACGGGCACGCGCGCCCGGCTCGGCGACCGGCAAGCGGCAGGCAAGACGGGCACCACGCAGGCCGCGCGCGACGCGTGGTTCGTCGGTTTCACGGCCGATTACGTCATGGGCGTGTGGATGGGCTATGACGACAACACCGCGCTCAGCGGCGTCACCGGGGGCACGCTGCCGGCCGAGATCTGGCGCGAGGCGATGCTGCGCATCCACCAGGACGACGAGATTCGCCCGTTGCCGATGCAGGAGCCCGAGCCGCCCCGTGCGGTCGTCGAGGCGCAGCCCTCCCCGCAGACGTCACAGTCCGGCGTGCGCCAGCCCGCGCCTCAGCCGGTGCCGCAGCCGCAGCCCCAGGAGCGGCGCGGCCTGATCGGCGTGCTCGAGGGCATGTTCGGGAACTGACGCACCGCGCCGCTCACCGGAAGCCTGAAGCGTGCGCCGAGAGCCTCGTCCGGCCGGGAGAGCGCGCGCGGCAAGCGCCCGATCCCGACAGCCCGCACGCCGTGTGGCAACCGGCGGCGGCGCCCTGCGCCCGGCCTCGCCAGAAGTCGGGCTTGGCCCGGCCCTCGCCAGCCGATCAGGAAGCGCTCACTCGGCGGCCAGCGCCGGCGACGGCCGCGGGCGTGGGCGCATCGGTGCCTCGGGGCAGGCCGGGTAGGCGAAGGCGTAGCCGTCCCACACCAGCACAAGCTCGTCCTCGGCGCCGTGCATCAGCATCGCGCGCTCGCGCCATGCCACCCCCTCGCCCGTGCAGACCATGTCGTAGAGCGTCGCGTCCATGTCGCGCACGTCGATCGGGTCGGTCATGCGGCAGACGCTCTCGGCGCCGTAGAGCACGTCGTCCTCGATGCGCAGGATGGCGGGGTCGCCCTCGGGCGCGGCGCAATCGGCGCCCGGCACGATGCGGTAGCGGCCGTCGTATTCCTCGGCCCCGGCAGGCAGGCCGACGGCGAGGGCGGCGGCGAAGGCGAAAAGGGGCATCGCCATGCGTCAGCCGCCACGGACGGGCGGTAGCGACGCCGGAAGGCAGGAACGACGACGGATCACGGGCACCCACGGGCAGCGCACGCGGATCGGCCCGCGCCCGGGGACGGTAGCGCCAGGCGAGGGGGGAGACAACCGCGCCTGCCCGTGGCCGGCGCGGCCGCTTCCATCGGCGCGCGAATGCCGTAGGGTGCGCGCGAATCGACAGAAGGAGGAGCGCCATGCCCGGCCCAATCGAGACCCGCCTTTCCGAGATCGGCGTCACCCTGCCCGACGCGCCAGCCCCTGCGGCCAACTACGTCCCCTTCGTGCAGGTTGGCGATCTGGTGCACGTGTCGGGCCAGATCAGCATGGGCAAGGATGGCAAGCTCATCACCGGCAAGCTGGGCGAGACCCTGGGGGTCGACGAGGGGGCGGCTGCCGCGCGCCGCTGCGCCATCGCGCTGCTGGCGCAAGTAAAGGCCGCATGCGGCGGCGACATTGAGCGGCTGGTGCGGGTGGTCAAGCTCACCGGCTTCGTCAACTCGACCGTCGAGTTCACCGACCAGCCCAAGGTGATCAACGGCGCGTCCGACTTTCTCGTCGAGGCGCTGGGCGACGCGGGCCGGCACGCGCGCTCGGCCGTCTCTGCCGCGTCGCTGCCGCTGGGTGTGGCGGTCGAGATCGAGGGGATCTTTCAGGTTCGATGACCGCGCCGACGCCGCTACCCCGGAGCTTTCTCGCCCGTCCCGTCGCACACCGCGCCCTGCACGGCCCCGGCCGGCCGGAGAACTCGCGCGCGGCGGTGCGGGCGGCGATGGCGGGCGGCTGGGGCATCGAGATCGACCTGCAGCTTTCGGCCGACGATGTGCCGATGGTCTTTCACGACGGCGGGCTCGCGCGCATGACGGCCGAGACCGGCCCGGTGCGGGAGCGCGGCGCCGAGGCGCTGGGCGCGATCCCGCTGACGGGCGGCGACGAGGGCATCCCGACCTTTGCCGAGGTGCTGGAGATCGTCGGCGGCCGGGTGCCACTGCTGGTCGAGATCAAGGACCAGTCGGGCACGATGGGGCCGACCGACGGGGCGCTCGAACAGGCGGCGGCCGAGGTCGCCCGCTGCTACGACGGCCCGCTCGCCTTCATGTCGTTCAACCCGCACGCGGCTGCGGCCCTGGCCGAGGCCGCGCCCGACCGCCCCCGCGGCCTCGTCACCTGCGCCTTCCGACCCGAAGACTGGCCCGGCGTGCCGCCCGGCCGCTGCGCCGAGCTTGCGGCGATGGGCGACGTGGCGCGCGTCGGTGCGGCCTTTGTCAGTCACGGCCACCGCGACCTTTCCATGCCCCGCGTGGCGGAGCTGAAGGCGCAGGGCCTGCCCGTTCTGTGCTGGACGATCCGCTCGGCGGCCGAGGCTGCGGCGGCGCTGCGCGTGGCCGACCAGATCACCTTCGAGGGCTTCGACCCGTCTTGACCGGCCCGTCTTGACCGGCTTCGCTGCGGGGCCACGTAACAAGTGTCCCCTTGGGAGCGACAGGATGGCAGCTCAGCCCGAACCCGACATGGCCGTGGACGTGCAGGTGCACCGCACCCTCGCCGACATCCCGGCGGCGGAGTGGGATGCCTGCGCCTGCCCCGAGGCTGCCGATGGCGGGCGGCCGGACGACCCGTTCACGACCCACCGCTTCCTCTCGGCGCTGGAGGAGTCGGGCTCGGTCGGGCGGGGCACCGGCTGGCAGCCGATGTACCTGATCGCCCGCGCAGGAAGCGAGACCGTCGCCGCCCTGCCGCTCTACGGCAAGTCGCACAGCCAGGGTGAATACATCTTCGATTTCTCGTGGGCGCACGCCTACGAGCGGGCGGGCGGGCGCTACTACCCGAAGCTGCAGGTGGCGGTGCCGTTCACCCCCGCCACCGGCAGGCGCTTCCTCGTGAAGCCCGGCTGGGAAGAGGCGGGCACCGCCGCGCTGGTCGAGGGGGCGCTGCAGGTGGCAGAGAACAACCGCATCACCACCTTCCATGTCACCTTCTGCACCGGCGCGGAGGCCGAGCGGGGGCGCGCGCTGGGCCTGCTGCATCGCCGCACCCAGCAATTCCACTGGGAGAACCGGGGCTACGACAGCTTCGACGCCTTCCTCGCCGACCTCTCGAGCCGCAAGCGCAAGAACATCCGCAAGGAGCGGCGCACGGCGCAGGACTTCGGCGGCGAGATCCGGCAGCTCACGGGCGACGCCATCGAGCCTCGCCACTGGGAGGCGTTCTGGCGCTTCTACCAGGATACCGGCGCGCGCAAATGGGGCACCCCCTACCTGACGCGCGCGTTCTTCGACATCGCGCACGAGCGCCTGCGCGACGACACGCTGCTGGTCATGGCCGAGCGGGCGGGGCGGCCGGTGGCCGGCGCGCTCAACTTCATCGGGCGCGACGCGCTCTACGGCCGCTACTGGGGCTGTGTCGAGGATCACGCCTGCCTGCACTTCGAGTGCTGCTACTACCAGGCGATCGACCATGCCATCGCCCACGGCCTGGCGACGGTCGAGGCCGGCGCGCAGGGCGAGCACAAGCTGGCGCGCGGCTACCTGCCCACGGCCTGCCACTCGCTCCACTGGATCGGCGACCCCGGCTTTCGCACCGCGGTCGAGGAGTTCCTGCGCGCCGAGAGCAGGGCGGTCGACCACGAGATGGACATTCTCACCTCCTACGGACCCTTCAAGCAGACGGGAGAGGACCACGACTGATGCCCGAGAAACTGACAGACCGGAGCGCGCTAGACCCCCTCAAGGCCACCGGCTGGGCCGAGGTGGAGGGACGCGACGCCATCGCAAAGACCTTCCGGTTCAAGGATTTCAAGGAAGCGTTCGGCTGGATGACGCAGGTCGCGCTGGTGGCCGAAAAGATGGACCATCACCCCGAGTGGTCGAACGTCTACAAGACCGTCGAGGTGACGCTGTCGACCCACGACGCGGGCGGGCTGACCGAGCTCGACGTCAAGCTGGCCAGGGCGATGGACAAGGCCGCGGGCTGAGAGATCGCACGGGATCGTGCGGTTGACCTTCCACGTGCCGGAAGCTCCACCGCTTCGGCCGATGCGACCCGCACTGGAGACCGACCCATGCCCCAGCCCGTGCTCGCCCGCCGCTCCTTCCTCGCCGGACTGGCAGCCCTTGCCGCGACGGCGGCGCTGCCGCCTGCCGCCCGCGCGCAGGCCGGCCCGGCCGTCCACGTGCTGAAAGACCCCAATTGCGGCTGCTGCTCCGCCTGGATGGACATCCTCGAAAGTGCGGGCTTCGCCGTCACGTCGGAGGCATCGCGCGGCACGGCGCTGTTTCGGGCCAAGGCCGAGGCGGGCGTGCCGCAGGCTATGGCCTCGTGCCACACCGCTTTCGTGGAGGGCTACGTGATCGAGGGCCATGTGCCAGCCGCCGACATAAGCCGCCTGCTGGCCGAGCGGCCCGACGCGGTGGGCCTCGCCGTGCCCGGCATGCCCTACGGCTCGCCCGGCATGGGGCCGGAGAGCCGCCGCGAGGCCTACGACGTTCACCTGATCCGGCGCGACGGCACGACCGAGGTGTTCACGAGCTACGAGGCCGCCTGAGGCCGGCCGGCGCGCGGCTCAGTGCAGCCGCGCCCGCACGACATAGGCCAGCACCGTCTCTTCGCCCAGCGCGCGCAGCGCCTCGAGCCGGTGATACCCCTCGACCAGCACGTAGCGGTCGCCGTCGGCCCGCAGCCGGATCGGCGTCGTCTGCCCGTTCTCGAGCATGTCGTTGGCGAGCGCCTCGACCCGTGCCGGGTCGAGCGTCTTCACCCGCTTGACCGGCACATGGATGGCCTCGATCGGATAGGGCTTCTTCTCGAGCATGGGGCGAGCCTCGCACGGCCCGCCCCCCTTTGTCTCGCCAAACTTCGCCACCGCCACCGCCGCCGCCGGGGCCCGCGGGGTGGCGCGCTCAGGCGTGCTCCAGCATCGCCTCGCCCGCCGAGACTTCGCACACGCCGGGGTTTTCCTCGACGCCCATCGCCTTGACGACGCCATCCTCGACGATCATCGCGTAGCGCTTCGACCGGTCGATCAGGCCCACCGGCGGGGCCGAGAAATCCATTCCCATCGCCTTGGTGAACGATGCGTCGGCGTCGCCCAGCATGGTGATGCCGGCCCCGGTGGCACCCGTCTGCTCGCCCCAGGCCTGCATGACGAAGGGGTCGTTGACCGAGACGCAGATGATCTCGTCGACCCCCTTGCCGGCAAAGTCGTCCTTCGTGCGGATGAAGCTCGGCACGTGGGCGGTGGTGCAGGTGCCGGTGAAGGCGCCCGGCACGGCGAAGAGCACCACCTTGCGCCCCTTCACCTTGTCGGCGAGCGAAACGGGTTCGGGTCCGCCCTCTCCCATCGCGGTCAGCGTGGCGTCGGGCAGGGTATCTCCAACCTTCACGGTCATCTGGGCATCCTTCTCGCGTTGCGTTTCCCGCCCGCCGTTATAGGGTCGTGCGCCGGTCGGGGCCAGAGATGAGGGAGCGGGGCATGCCGGGAATCGTCGTCGTGGGCGCGGGGCAGGCGGGTGCCGCCCTGGTCGCCCGGTTGCGGGCCAAGGGCGAGAGGCGCCCCGTCACCCTGATCGGGGAGGAACACGTGCCCCCCTACCAGCGCCCACCCCTGTCGAAGGCGTATCTCAAGGGCGAGATGGCGCTCGAGCGGCTCTACCTGCGGCCCGAGGCGTGGTACCGCGAGAACGGGGTCGAGCTCAGGCTCGACACCCGCGTCGACGCGATCGACCTTGCCGACCGCACGGTGATCGCCGGCGGCCATGCCTTGCCCTACGACGAGCTGGTGCTGACTACCGGCTCCGTCCCGCGCCGCCTGCCGCCGGGGGTCGGCGGCGACCTCGCCGGCGTGCACGTCGTTCGGGGCCTGCGCGACGTCGATCGCTTGGCGCCCGAAATGGCGGCGGGCAAGCGCGCGCTCGTGATCGGCGGCGGCTATATCGGGCTCGAGGCCGCGGCGGTGGCCGCCTCGCTGGGCCTCGACGTGACCGTGGTCGAGGCCGCGCCGCGCATCCTGCAACGGGTCGCCGCGCCCGAGACCTCCGACGTCGTCCGCGCGGTGCACGAGGGCCACGGCGTGAGGATCCGCGAGGGCACGGGCCTCGCCCGCCTGACCGGCGAGGGCCGCGTGAGCGGCGCGGTGCTGGAGGATGGCACCGAGCTTCCAGCCGACATCGTGATCGTCGGCATCGGGATCACGCCGGCCACCGCGCTCGCCGAGGCCGCCGGCATCGAGGTGGAGAACGGGATCAGGGTGGATGCGCGCGGTCGCACCTCCGCCCCCCATGTCTGGGCCGCGGGCGATTGCGCCGCGCTGCCCTGTCGCGGCCGCCGTATCCGGCTGGAGAGCGTGCAGAACGCCATCGACCAGGCCGAGGCGGTGGCCGACAACATCGCCGGCGCCGAACGGGACTACGACCCGAGGCCCTGGTTCTGGTCCGACCAATACGACCTCAAGCTGCAGATCGCGGGGCTGAACACCGGCTACGATCGGGTCGTCGTCCGCCCCGGCACCTCGCACTGGTACTACGCGGGCGACCGGCTGCTTGCCGTCGACGCGATGAACGACCCCCGCGCCTACATGGTGGGCAAGCGGCTGATCGAGGCGGGCCGGTCGCCCGACCCGGCGGCGGTGGCCGACCCCGAGACCGACCTCAAGACCCTGCTGCGCTGATGCGGATCGTGGCGGGGCGCAACCGGGGCCTGCCGCTCGCCGGGCTCGGGCCGGGTGACCCCTCGGCCCACCTGCGCCCCACCTCCGACCGGGTCCGCGAGAGCCTGTTCAACCTGCTCGCCGCCCGCGACGATGTCGTGCTCGAGGGCGCCCGGGTGCTCGACCTTTTCGCCGGCACCGGCGCGCTCGGCCTCGAGGCGCTGTCGCGCGGCGCGGCCGAGGCCGTCTTCGTCGACGATGGCGCGACCGCCCGCGCGCTCCTGCGCGAAAACATCGGGCGGGCGAAGGCGCAGGGCCAGACGAGGGTCTTCCGCCGCGACGCCACGGCGCTGGGCGAGGTGCGCGGCGCGCCGTTCGGCCTCGTCTTCCTCGACCCGCCCTACGCGCAGGAGCTCGGTGCCCGTGCCCTTGCCTCGGCCGAGGCGGGCGGCTGGCTCTCCCCCGGCGCCACGATCGTCTGGGAAGAGAGCGCCCCGCAGCCCCCGCCGCCGGGCTTCGCCCTGCTCGACGCCCGCCGCTACGGCGACACGCATCTGACGATCCTGCGCGCTCCGGGCGCCCCCGCGCCCGGCTGAAGCCGACGCGCCGGCCGGCGCATCCCTTGCCTGCATGCGCGCCGCCGCTCCTTCTTCTTGCTCCAAATATCCCGGGGGAGTCGCCCGGAACGGGCGACGGGGGCAGCGCCCCCGCACCGGCCGGGACTTGCGCCGGCCCTCCCCCTTTCCCCCCGTCCCGCCAAGTGCTTGTCTGGTCCGAAAGGGAGGAGTTCATGACCCACGTTCTCGCCATCGACCAGGGCACCACCTCGACCCGCGCGATCCTGTTCGACGGAAACATGAAGATCGCCGCCACCGCGCAGGAAGAGTTTCCGCAGCACTACCCGGCCTCCGGCTGGGTGGAGCACGACCCTGCAGATCTCTGGGGCACCACCGCCGGCACCTGCCGCGAGGTGATGGAGCGCGCCGGCATCCGCGGCGCCGACATCGCCGGCATCGGCATCACCAACCAGCGCGAGACCGTCGTCGTCTGGGAAAGGGAGACGGGCCGACCCGTCCACAACGCCATCGTCTGGCAGGACAGGCGCACCGCCGAGATCTGCGACGACCTGCGCGCGGCGGGCCACGAGAAGATGGTGACCGAGGTGACAGGCCTGCTGCTCGATCCCTACTTCTCGGGCACCAAGCTGAAATGGATCCTCGATACCGTCGAAGGCGCGCGCGAGCGCGCCGCGGCCGGCGATCTTCTGTTCGGCACGGTCGACACCTGGCTGATCTGGCGGCTGACGGGGGGCGCGGCCCACGTGACCGACGCGACCAATGCCTGCCGGACGCTGCTCTACGACATCCACAAGGGGCAGTGGTCGCCCGAGATCTGCAAGCTGCTCGGCATCCCGATGGCGATGCTGCCCGAGGTGCGCGACACGGCCGGGCAATTCGGCGAGGCGCGGCCCGACCTCTTCGGCACGGCGATCCCCATTCTCGGCGTGGCGGGCGACCAGCAGGCGGCGACGCTGGGACAGGCCTGCTTCAAGCCCGGCATGCTCAAGAGCACCTACGGCACCGGCTGCTTCGCGCTGCTCAACACCGGGGCCACGCCGGTCGCCTCGCAGAACCGGCTGCTGACGACGGTAGCCTATCAGCTCGACGGTCGGCCCACATACGCGCTCGAGGGCTCGATCTTCATTGCCGGGGCGGTGGTGCAATGGCTGCGCGACGGGTTGCAGGTGATCCGCTCGGCCCCCGAGACGCAGCCGCTCGCGGAGAAGGCCGACCCCGGGCAAGAGGTGGTGCTGGTGCCCGCCTTCACCGGCCTCGGCGCGCCCTACTGGCGGCCCGATTGCCGCGGCGCGATCTTCGGGCTGACGCGCAATTCGGGGCCGGCGGAGTTCGCCCGCGCGGCGCTCGAATCGGTCGGATACCAGACGCGCGACCTGCTGGAGGCGATGAAGGCGGATTACCACGGCGAGGGCGCGGGCAGCACCCTGCGCGTCGACGGCGGCATGAGCGCCTCCGACTGGGCGATGCAGTTTCTCGCCGACATCCTCGGCGCGCCCGTCGACCGGCCCGACGTGCTGGAGACGACGGCGCTCGGCGCGGCCTGGCTCGCGGGCATGCAGGCGGGCGTCTATCCAGGCCAGGAGGAGTTCGCGCAGACCTGGGCGCTCGAGCGGCAGTTCATCCCCCAGATGGCCGAGGCCGAGCGCGAGCGCCGCTACGAGCGGTGGACGTCGGCGGTCAACGCCACCATGGAGTTCTGAGCGTCGGCCGTTTCGGGCCGTGACCCCGGGGCCGGCTGTTGCTAAGGGCAGGGCCGGGGACAACGGACGGGCGCGGCATGGACATCATCGAGACCGAGCTTCCGGGGGTGATGGTCGTGATCCCGCGCCGCTTCGGCGACGCGCGGGGCTGGTTCTCGGAAACGTGGAACGCCCGCGCGCTGGCGCAGCACGGCATCACGACGGCGTTCGTGCAGGACAACCAGTCGTTCTCGGCCGAGGCGGGCACGCTGCGGGGCCTGCATTACCAGGCCCCGCCGCACGCCCAGGCCAAGCTGGTGCGCTGCCTTTCAGGCCGAATCCTCGACGTGGCCGTCGACGCGCGGGTGGGCTCGCCCACCTGCGGGCGATGGACGGCGCGCGAGCTGACGGCGGAGGGCGGCGAGCAGTTGCTGGTGCCAGAGGGCTTCCTGCACGGCTTCCTGACGCTGACGCCCGACACGATGGTGGCCTACAAGTGCTCCGACTACTACGCCCCCGAGGCCGACGGCGCGGTGCGGTGGGATTCGGTCGGCATCGACTGGGGGCTTTCCGGCTCGCCCACGCTGTCGCTGAAGGACGCCGAGGCCCCTCCGTTCGACGCATGGGACAGCCCGTTCACATGGGGCGCGGCATGAAGCTGCTGATCACGGGCGGCGCCGGCTTCATCGGCTCGGCTGTCGTGCGGCTCGCGGTGGCACGCGGGCATGGCGTGGTGAACCTCGACGCGCTGACCTATGCCGCCGACCTGCGCAACGTGGCCGAGGCAGCCGCGAGCCCCCTGTACGCCTTCGAGCACGCCGATATCCGCGACCGGGCGGCGCTCGACCGAATCCTCGACCAGCACCGCCCCGACGCGATCCTGCATCTCGCCGCCGAGAGCCATGTCGACCGGTCGATCGACGGCCCCGCCCCGTTCATCGAGACGAACGTGACGGGCACCTGCACCCTGCTCGAGGCGGCGCGGCGCTACTGGGAGGGGCAGGGCCGGCCCGAGCCGTTCCGCTTTCACCACGTCTCGACCGACGAGGTGTATGGCTCGCTCGGGGCGACCGGCAAGTTCACCGAAGAGACGCCCTACGCCCCGCGCTCGCCCTACTCGGCGTCGAAGGCGGCCTCCGATCACCTCGTCATGGCCTGGCACGAGACCTACGGGCTGCCGGTGCTGCTGACCAATTGCTCGAACAACTACGGCCCCTATCACTTTCCCGAAAAGCTGATTCCCGTGGTGATCCTGAACGCGCTCGCCGGGCGCCCGATCCCGGTCTACGGCAAGGGCGAGAACGTGCGCGACTGGCTCTTCGTCGAGGATCATGCCGACGCGCTGCTGACGGTGCTGCAGCGGGGGCAGGTTGGGCGGAGCTACAACATCGGCGGCGAGAACGAGGCGCGCAATATCGACCTCGTGCGCACGATCTGCAGCCTGCTCGATGCCCGCCGCCCCCAGGGCGCCCCACACGACCGGCTGATCGAATTCGTGACCGACAGGCCGGGCCACGACCTGCGCTACGCGATCGACCCGGCGCGCATCCGCAGCGAGCTGGGCTGGCGGCCCTCGGTCACGCTCGAGGAGGGGCTGGCGCGCACCGTCGACTGGTTTATCGCGCATGAGGGCTGGTGGCGCCCGCTGATGGCGCGCGACGGTGTGGGCCGGAGGCTCGGCACGGCATGAAGCTCGCGCTCTTCGGACGAACGGGGCAGGTCGCCACCGAGGTGCGGCGCCGCGCGCCGGACGGCGTGAAGCTCGACGTCTTCGGGCGGGACGAGGCCGATTTCAACGTTCCCGATGACGTCTTCGAGGCAGCACGCCAGATACGGGCGGATGCCGTGATAAACGCTGTCGCCCATACGGCGGTCGACACGGCCGAAACCGAACCGAATGTCGCCAACGCGGTGAACGGCCTCTCGGTCAAGGCCCTGGCTGAGGCCTGCGCCGAGACGGGCATTCCGCTTGTCCACATATCGACCGACTACGTGTTCGCCGGCGACGGAGCGCGCGCCTGGACGCCCGAAGACCCGACCCACCCCCTTGGCGCGTATGGACGCAGCAAGCTGATCGGGGAGGCCGGCATAAGGGCCGCCACGACCCGGCATGTGATCCTGCGCACCTCCTGGGTGTTCAGCGCGCACGGCGCCAACTTCGTCAAGACCATGCTGAGGCTCGCCGCGGAGCGCGACGAGCTGCGGATCGTCGCCGATCAGGTTGGCGGGCCGACGCCCGCATGCGCCATCGCCGATGCCTGCCTGACCCTTGCACGCGCCCTGGCCGATGGCAGCGCGGGCGGCACCTATCACTTTTCCGGCGCGCCCGATGCGAGCTGGTCGGAGTTTGCGCGCGAGATCTTCCGCCAGACGAACCTGCCCACGCGGGTGACGGATATTCCGACGTCGGAGTACCCCACACCGGCGCAACGCCCGCTGAATTCCCGTCTCGAGTGCAGCTCGCTTCAGGCGGACTTCGGCATCGTGCGCCCCGACTGGCGCGCGGCACTCCACGACGTTCTCACCGAATTGAAGGCGACACCCGAATGACCAGGCGCAAGGGCATCATTCTCGCAGGGGGCTCGGGCACGCGGCTCTACCCGGTGACGCTGGCGGTGTCGAAGCAGCTTCTGCCGCTCTACGACAAGCCGATGATCTACTACCCGCTTTCGGTGCTGATGCTGGCGGGCATCCGCGAGATCGCGGTGATCACCACACCGCACGACCAGGACCAGTTCCGCCGACTGATGGGCGACGGCAGCCAGTGGGGCCTGTCGCTGACGTGGATCGAGCAGCCCTCGCCCGACGGGTTGGCGCAGGCCTACCTGCTGGCCGAGGAGTTTCTCGCCGGAGCGCCCTCGGCGATGGTGCTGGGCGACAACATCTTCTTCGGCCACGGCCTGCCCGAGCTGATGGCGCGGGCCGATGCGCGCGACGGGGGCGGCACCGTCTTCGGCTACCGCGTGGCCGACCCCGAGCGCTACGGCGTGGTCGATTTCGACGGCGCGCAGGTGCGCGCCATCGTCGAAAAGCCAGCCGAGCCGCCGTCGAACTTCGCGGTGACGGGCCTCTACTTCCTCGACGGCACGGCGCCCGAGCGCGCCGGGCAGGTTCGCCCCTCGCCGCGCGGCGAGCTCGAGATCACGAGCCTGCTCGAGAGCTACCTCGCCGAGGGCGCGCTGACCGTCGAGCGCATGGGGCGGGGCTATGCCTGGCTCGACACGGGCACCCACGCCTCGCTGCTCGACGCCGGCAACTTCGTGCGCACCCTGGAAGAGCGGCAGGGGCTTCAGACCGGCTCGCCCGAGGAGATCGCGTGGGGGCAGGGCTGGATCGACCGCGCCACGCTGGCACACGCGGCCGAGCGCTTCGGCAAGACCGCCTATGGGCGCTACCTGCAGGGGCTGCTCGAAGCGTGAGGGCCGTGGCCTAGAGGCCGAGCGCCTCGGCGTGAAAGTCGACATGGTCGCCCATGAAGGTGGCGATGAAGAAGTAGGAATGGTCGTAGCCCGCCTGCAGGCGGAACTCGCCCGGCTGGCGGCGGGCCGCAATCGCCTCGGCCAGCGCCTCGGGCTTGAGCGTGTCGATGAACTGGTCGGACGTGCCCTGGTCGATCAGCACCGGCGCGTCGATGCCGCGGGCGCGCATCTGCAGGGTTGAATCGTGCCGCTCCCACGCCGCCTCGTCGTCGCCGAGATAGGCCGAGAGCTGCTTGCGCCCCCAGTCCGACGTGGTGGGGTGCGCGATGGGCGCGAAAGCCGAGACCGACAGGAACCGCCCGGGATGGGCGGCCGCGATGGTCAGCGCGCCGTGCCCGCCCATCGAGTGCCCGCAGATCGCCTGCCGGCCAAGGTCGACCGGGAACTCGGCGCCGAGGAGCTCGGTGAGATCCTTCGTGACGTAGCTCCACATCGAATAGTGCGGCGCCCAGGGCGCCTCGGTCGCGTCGACGTAGAAGCCTGCGCCCTTGCCGAGGTTGTACGCCTCGTCGTCGGCCACGTGATCGCCCCTGGGCGAGGTGTCGGGAAAGACCAGCGCGAGGCCCGCGCGCGCGGCATGGGCCTGCGCGCCGGCCTTCACCATCGCGTTCTCGTGGGTGCAGGTCAGCCCCGAGAGATACCACAGAAGTGGCACCGGCCCGTCCTCGGCCTGCGGCGGCAGGTAGAGGCCGAAGGTCATCTCGCATCCGGTGCTCGCCGCATCGTGGGCGAAGACGCCCTGCACGCCGCCGTAGCACCTGTTCTCGGAAACGGTTCGCATCGCGCCCTCCTCTCGTGCCGCCGGGCCTCTGCGCCGCCTGCCACGGATCGCCGGCCCGGGCAAGACGGCCCGCCGTTGCGCCGGCGCCTGCGCCCCGTGCCGTTTTCGCCCGACTTTCGGCTACAGGCCGCCCCGCAGTGCCGCTAGTGTCGCGGGCAGAGGGCAAGCGTGAGGGTGCCGTGGAACAGGGTCTGGCCGAGGCGGAGACGGGGGAGAGCGCGGCGCTCGTGGTGCCGCTCGAGGGGGTGCTATGCCGCACCAGCCTCGCCACCGAGCGGCTGGTGCAGGGCGTCGCGGCCGACCCGCTCGGCGCGCTGGCGGGGCGGTCGCGCAGGCGGCCGCTGCCGCCCGAGGTGCTGCCGCTCGACGGGGGCGTGCTTGAGCGGGTGCGGGCCGCCCGTGCCGAGGGGCGGCGCACGATCCTCGTCACGGCGGCCGACGAGGTGCAGGCGCAGGTCGTCGCCGACGGGCTCGGCCTGTTCGACGCCGTCGTGGCCGACGCGCCCGAGGGCGCATCGCGCGTGGCCCGCCTCGCCGAGGCGGCCGGGCCGGGGGCCGAGGTGCTTTCCGCGCGCGCCGGTGCCGGCCTGTCGCCCGGGGCGGTGGTGCGCGCGATGCGGCCGCACCAGTGGTCGAAGAACCTGCTGATCTTCCTGCCGCTTCTGGCCGCCCACGACGTCTCGGGCATCGGCGCGGCCTTCGCGGCCTTCGTCGCCTTCTCGCTCACCGCCTCGTCGGTCTACGTGCTGAACGACATCGCCGATCTCGCCGCCGATCGCGCCCACCCGCGCAAGCGGCACCGGCCCTTCGCGGCGGGCGAGGTCTCCGTGGGCACCGGGCTGGCCATCGCGGCCGCGCTGCTTGCTCTTGCGGCAGCGGTGGCGCTCGCCTTCACGCCGCCCGTCTTCTCCCTCGTGCTCGTGCTCTACTATGCCGTGACCTTCGCCTATTCCTTCTGGCTGAAGCGCAAGCTCGTCATCGACGTGATCACTCTGGCGGGCCTCTACACGATCCGCATCGTCGCGGGGGCGGCGGCCTGCGCCATTGCGCTCTCGCCGTGGATGCTCGGCTTTTCGATGTTCCTCTTTCTCGCGCTCGCGGCGGTGAAGCGGCAGGCGGAACTGGTCGACATGCTGGCCGAGGGGAAGGAGGAGCGCGCGGGCCGGGGCTACGTGCCCGACGACCTGCCGGTAATCCGCGCGATGGCGCTGGCGGCAGGCTATGCGGCGGTGCTCGTCTTCGCGCTCTACGTCTCGTCGAGGGAGGTGACGGCGCTCTACACGCGGCCCGAGGCGCTCTGGCTCGTCTGCCCGCTGCTGCTCTACTGGATCAGCCGGATGGTGATGGTCACGCACCGCGGACGGATGGACGACGACCCGATCGTTTTCGCCGCGACCGACAAGGTGAGCCTCGCCGTGGTGGTCGTGGGCGCGGCGATCTTCGTGGGCGCCAGCCTGGGCTGACGCCTCAGCGGCCCGGGATGGCGGCGCGCTTGACGCCCGCGGTCTCCCAGGTGCGCATTGCCTCGAGGGCGTCATCGGCCGTCTCGACGAAGCGGAACAGCGCGAGGTCGTCGGCCGAGATCGTGCCGGCCTCGACCAGCGCGTCGAAGTCGATCACCCGACGCCAGAACGCCTCGCCGAAGAGCAGGAACGGCACCTGCTCCATCCGGCCCGTCTGGATGAGGGTGAGCGCCTCGAACGTCTCGTCGAGCGTGCCGAAGCCGCCGGGAAAGACGGCGATGGCCGCGGCCCGCATCAGGAAGTGCATCTTGCGGATGCCGAAATAGTGGAAGTTGAAGCAGAGCTCGGGCGTAACGTACTCGTTCGGGGCCTGCTCGTGCGGCAGCACGATCGACAGCCCGATCGAGCGGCCCCCCGCCTCGGCCGCGCCGCGATTGCCGGCCTCCATCACGCCGGGGCCGCCGCCCGTGCAGATCACCCAGTCGCGCCCGCCGCGCGCCACCGATTCCTTGGTGACGGCGCGGGCGAAGCGGCGCGCCTCGTCGTAGAAGTGGCTCAAGGCGCCCATGGTGCCCGGCGCCGCGTCGGGCGCGGCCGCATCGGGCCGGGGGATGCGCGCGCCACCGAACAGAACGACGGTCGAGTCGATCCCGGCCTCGGCCATCAGCAGTTCCGGCTTGAGCAATTCGAGCTGGAGCCGCACGGGGCGCAACTCGTCGCGGTAGATGAACTCCTCGTCGGCGAAGGCGAGCCTGTAGGCCGGCGAGCGCGTCTGCTCGGTCTCGGGGACGCCACGGGCGACCTCGCTGTCCTCGTGGGCGTCGCGGAAGCCGCGGTGCCGTTCCTCGCGCATGGTGCCTCCGATTGCGCCTTCCCGCCGGGCCGTCTATAGCCCGCCGAAACACCAGACCAGAGGGGGCGTGCGATGTCCAACACCGCCGAGCTGGAAGCCGCGATCGAGGCCGCCTGGGAAGAGCGCGACCGGATCAGCCCTGCGACCAAGGGCGAGACGCGCAACGCCATCGAGGCAACGCTGGGCGCGCTCGACTCGGGCCGGCTGCGCGTGGCCGAACGGGGCGAGGACGGGCAGTGGCACGTCAACCAATGGGCCAAGAAGGCGGTGCTGCTGGGCTTCCGGCTCCGCGACATGCACCAGCAGTCGGGCGGGCCGCAGGGTGGCGCCTGGTGGGACAAGGTCGACAGCAAGTTCGCCGGCTGGGGCGACCCCGAATGGAAGGCGGCCGGTTTTCGCGCGGTGCCCAACTGCGTGGTGCGGCGCTCGGCCTTCATCGCGCCGGGCGTGGTGCTGATGCCCTCGTTCGTCAATCTCGGCGCCTATGTCGACGAGGGCACGATGGTCGACACCTGGGCGACCGTGGGCTCGTGCGCGCAGATCGGCAAGAACGTGCACCTGTCGGGCGGCGTCGGCATTGGCGGCGTGCTGGAGCCGATGCAGGCCAATCCCACGATCATCGAGGACAATTGTTTCATCGGTGCCCGGTCCGAGGTGGTCGAGGGCTGCATCGTGCGCGAGGGCTCGGTGCTGGGGATGGGCGTGTTCATCGGCCAGTCGACCAAGATCGTCGACCGCGAGACCGGCGAGGTCTTCATGGGCGAGGTGCCGCCCTATTCGGTGGTGGTGTCGGGGTCGATGCCGTCGAAGAACGGGGTGAACCTCTACTGCGCGGTGATCGTGAAGCGGGTCGACGAACGCACGCGCGCCAAGGTCGGAATCAACGAGTTGCTGCGCGACTGATCTTGCGCCGCGGTGTGCGAGAGTGTCGGCCAGGCCTCTTGCGGACCAAGGTCTCGAAGAAAATTTCCGCGCCGGGCGCGGTCAATCCTCGCGGGAGAGCAGCCCGTACTTGCGCAGCTTGACGTAGAGCGACTGACGCGAGAGGCCCAGCATTTCGGCCGCCGCCACGCGGTTGTTGCGCGTGAGTTCCACCGCCGTCTCTATGCACATCTTCTCGACGACGTCGGTCGTCTCGGCGACGATGTCCTTCAGCGTGGCCGAACCCACTAGCTCCATCACCGAGCGCATCGCGTCGTCGCTCACCCCCACGCCCGGCTTGCGCAGCGCTTCGGCGCGGCTCGCGTCGCGGATGACGAAAACGAAGGCGGGGTGCGACCGGTCGGCGAGATAGGTGGCCGAGATCTCGACCGAGACGGACGAGCCGTACTCGCTGGCGAGCTTGGTGGCATACATCCGCATCTGACCGGCGCGCTCGGCGTTTTCGAGCAGCACCTTGAGGTCGACCGCTCCGCGCGAGAGGAACTGTGCGAGACTGCGGCCCTTCACCGACGAGACATGGGCCGCGTCGGTAAGCCCGAGGAAGGCGTCGTTGGCCGCCCGGATCACGCCGTCGGCATCGGTGAAGACGATCCCGTCGACCCCTTCGACGAACAGACCGTGCAGATCGCTCGCGAGGCTGCCGAGGCTCACCGGCGCGTCATCTTCCGCGCCGAGGCGGACAAGGAGCATGCGCTCGCCCGCCGCGCGGAAGGCGAAGGGATTGAGCGACACGGTCGTTCCGGTGCGCTTGATTCGGGCAGTGACCGGGCCGGCGCCCTCGGTGATCGCGGCGCTCGTGAGCGTTTCGACGAACTCGCCGCGCTTCTTGCCCTCGAATTCGGTGGCGAAGGTCGTGCCCACCGCCTCGTCGCGCGACAGGTCGAGCAGGTCGGCGGCGGCGGCGTTGGCGTCGGTGATGCGCCCCGTTCCGATCGAGACGAAGACGAGCGGCTCTGTGGTCACTTCCATCAGCACGCGGTAGCGCGTGTCGAAGTCGCGCTGGACCTCGTAATCCTGCTCGAGCGCGAGCTGCGCCTTGACTAGCTGCTCCTGCATCTCGGCGATGGGGCGCAGGTCGCGGCCGAGCATCAGCACCGTGCCGTCCGGCCCGATGCGGTGGAACGAGTAGCGGATGGGAAATTCCACCCCGCCGCGCCCGACATGGTTGAGCTCGACGCCCGACACGCCCTTGCCGCCGTCGCTCAGGGCGGCGAGCCTCTCGTCGACCTTGGTCACGCTGTCCTGGGCGAGGGTGTCGCGGATATCGGCACCTTCCCACGCCTCTGCATCGGCGAGGCGGGCGCTGTCCGGGTTGCGCAGGACGGAGAGGATCTTGCCTTCTGCCGACACGACCACCGAGAGATCCGAGGCGGTGGCGATGATGTCGCCGAGGATATCCGGTGCGATCAGCGGGACAGACCCTGGCGTCCAGTATGTCGTCCCGCCCGAACTCACGCTCCCGTAGGCACCCGTTCGGGCTGCCCCCTCGCGGCTGCTCGGACCGCCTTCGGGGACGGTCCGGCGCTTGCTGATGTCGTAAGGCCGCAAAGCTTCAGAGCCTCCTCAGGGTCCGACGTGGCGAAGTCCGCGCCGATGATCGCGGGCGCGTCGGGATGCTGGTTCAATATCTCGCCCCCAAGGACGACATGGGGCGCCGGACCGACACCCGATCGAATCGAATGTATGAGCGTGGTGAGAAATTCAAGGTCTTCGTTGCCCGCGGCCGATAGCGCGACCATGTCGACATGCTGCGCGCGAACGAGTTGGCCCACGCTGCGTGCGTCCTGCCCGAGCGACAGGCGCACCAACGCCCCCAGCCGGCGGAAGCGAGACATGGCCACCATCGCGCCCAGCGTGTGGTGCGCGCCCTCGGCCACGACCAGCAGCACTTCGGGCGCGTCGAGGCGGAACGGCGCCTCGGTGCGCGGCGCCTCGATCTCGCGCAGCCATCCCTGCAGCCGGGCCACCGCGATCGACACCTCCACGAAGCTGTGCCCGCTCTGAGCCCAGGCATCGCCGAAGCGGCGGGCGACAGTGGGGATCCATTCGTCGACCAGCCGCTGACGGTCGATTCCGTCGGCGAGCAGGGCGCGCAATTGCCGCTCACCCTCCGCCCGGTCGGGCGACAGGACCGCCGTGGCGATCATGGCGAGCACCTGGGCCTCGCGGCCCTGCACGGAAATGCCAGTCCCAGTCCCAGTCCCGGGCCCGGGCTTGGCGCCGGCATGGCCGCGCCCGTTCGTCGTGGCGTGAGTCGGCTCGTGTTCGCCGGGTTCACCAGGTTCGCGGCCTTCGGTCAGCATGTGGCGGGTCCTCCCGGGCTCCATGGGCGGTCGTGCGCGGACGGTCGCGCGCGAGGGGCGACTGTGCCCGGAAACTTTCCCGCGTCGTCGCCATGTTGTCAAATCAAACTGACAGCGGGGCGCATCGCACCGCCTGGCGCTTGTGGCCTGCCCCCCTGAAGTTCCAAGAAATCAAGGGCCCGACGGGGCAGGATGCCGCAGCTTTCCCCAATTGGGGCGCGGCTTTCTGTAAACTGAAGAACTGTAAGTTTTAATTGACACCCGCGCTGGGCGTTCCATACTCACCGTCACGAAAGGCGCCAGGGAGGGCCCAGATGCAACCGAGTCGCCACGACAAGGCGCGCCACGACAGGCCGGCCGACGGCCAGCTCTACACGCCCGAGCAGCGCGCCCGGCGCGACGCCACGAAATGGACGCTCGTGCAGGGCGTTCTCGCGCCGTTGCAGTTCGTCGTCTTCGCGGTCTCTCTGGCGCTGGTCGTCCGCTACCTCGCTACCGGCGAGGGCTACGTCGCGGCCACGGTCTCGATCCTGATCAAGACGGCCGTGCTCTACACGATCATGGTCACCGGCGCGATCTGGGAAAAGGTCGTGTTCGGCCAGTATCTCCTGGCGCCGGCCTTCTTCTGGGAAGACGTCGTCAGCTTCGGCGTCATCGCGCTGCATACCCTCTACGTCTACGCCGTGCTCTTCGCCGACTGGGGTTCGCGCGTCGAGATGTGGATCGCGCTCGCCGCCTACGCCGCCTACGTCGTCAACGCCGTGCAGTTCGTCTGGAAGCTGCGGCAGGCCCGCCTGTCCGCCGCCCGCGCCGACCGCGAAGCCGCCGCGGCCCAAGTCACCCCGTCCACGGAGCTCCCCGCATGACCGAGCACCGGATGCCGCTGTCCGGCGGCTGCACCGACACGCCGATTCTCAAGCAGCGCGGCCAGCGCGAGGTCTTCTGCGGCCTGACGGGAATCATCTGGCTGCACCGCAAGATGCAGGACGCCTTCTTCCTGGTCGTGGGCTCGCGCACCTGCGCGCACCTGCTGCAATCGGCCGCCGGCGTGATGATCTTTGCCGAGCCCCGCTTCGGCACCGCCATCCTCGAGGAAAAGGACCTCGCGGGCATGGCCTGCGCGAACGAGGAGCTCGACCGCGAGGTCGCCCGCCTGCTCGAGCGCCGCCCCGACATCCGCCAGCTCTTCCTCGTGGGCTCCTGCCCCTCGGAAGTCATCAAGCTCGACCTCGCCAAGGCCGCCGAGCGCCTCTCGAAGGAGCACGCGCCGCATGTGCGGGTGCTCAACTACTCCGGCTCCGGCATCGAGACAACCTTCACCCAGGGCGAAGACGCCTGCCTCGCCTCCATGGTGCCGGAACTCGGCGCCACCGACCGCCGCAACCTGCTGCTCGTGGGCGCGCTTCCGGACGTGGTCGAGGACCAGATGAAGAAGCTGGTGGGCGACCTCGGTATCGACGACGTGCAGGTGCTGCCGGCGCCGCGCTCCGATGCCTACCCGGAAGTCGGGCCGAACACCGTCTTCGCGCTCACCCAGCCCTTCCTGTCCGACACCGCCGCCGCCCTTCAGCGCCGCGGCGCCCGGCACATCCCCGCCCCGTTCCCCTTCGGCGAAGAGGGCACCACCGCCTGGCTCGCCGCGCTTGCCGAGGAGTTCGGCGTCGACCGCGACCGCTTCGAGCAAGTCACCGCCGCCCCCCGCGCCCGCGCCCGCAAGGCGATCACCGCGCAGGCGGCCGAACTGCACGACAAGTCGGTGTTCTTCTTCCCCGACAGCCAGCTCGAGATCCCGCTCGCGCGCTTCCTCACCCGCGAATGCGGCATGCGCGCCGACGAGGTCGGCAGTCCCTACATCCACAAGGAGATCCACGGCCCCGACCTCGCGCTGATGGAACAGGGCCCGACCCTGTCGGAGGGGCAGGATGTCGACCTGCAGCTCGATCGCTGCCGCGCGGCCCGCCCCGACCTGACGGTCTGCGGCCTCGGACTGGCCAACCCGCTCGAGGCGGAGGGCCTCTCCACCAAGTGGGCGATCGAGCTCGTCTTCACGCCGGTCCATTTCTACGAGCAGGCCGGCGACCTCGCGGGCCTCTTCTCGCGCCCGCTCCGCCGCCGCGCGGCGCTCAGGCTGGAGGCCGCCGAATGATCCGCCTCCGCTCCATCATCATGGCCCAAATACTCCGGGGGTCCGGGGGCAGCGCCCCCGGAGGTCGCACATGAAGCTCACCGTCTGGACATACGAAGGCCCGCCGCATGTCGGCGCGATGCGCGTCGCCACCGGCATGCGCGATCTGCACTACGTGCTGCACGCGCCGCAGGGCGACACCTACGCCGACCTGCTGTTCACGATGATCGAGCGGCGCAACCACCGCCCGCCGGTCACCTACACCACCTTCCAGGCGCAGGATCTGGGCTCCGACACCGCCAACCTCTTCAAGACCGCCGCGCAGGAGGCCTACGACCGGTTCCGGCCGCAGGCGATCATCGTCGGCGCCTCCTGCACCGCGGAGCTGATCCAGGACGACCCGGCGGGGCTCGCCGAGACGATGGGCCTGCCGGTGCCGGTGATCCCGCTCGAGCTGCCCTCCTACTCCCGCAAGGAGAATTTCGGCGCCGACGAGACGTTCTTCCAGATCGTCCGGCACCTCGCGCAGCCGGTCGAGAAGACCGCGCGGGTGACCGCCAACATCCTCGGTCCCACCGGCCTCGGCTTCCGCCACCGCGACGACGTGGAAGAGATCACGGGTCTCCTGGCCGATCTCGGCATCGAGGTGAACGTGGTCGCGCCGATGGACGCCACGCCCGCCGACATCGCCCGGCTCGGCGCGGCCCATTTCAACGTGCTGCTCTATCCCGAGACGGGCGAGGCCGCCGCGCGCTGGCTGTCGCGCGAGCACGGCCAGCCCTGGACGAAGACCATCCCCATCGGCACCGGCGCCACGCGCGACTTCATCGCCGAGGTGGCCGAAATCGCCGGGGTCGCGCCGCAGGCCGACGAGAGCCGGCTGCGCTTCCCGTGGTGGTCGAAGTCGGTCGACAGCACCTACCTGACCGGCAAGCGCGTGTTCCTCTTCGGCGACGCGACCCACGTCAGGGCAATGGCCCGCGTGGCGCGCGACGAGATGGGCTTCGAGGTGGTGGGCCTGGGCTGCTACAACCGCGAATTCGCCCGTGACATCCGGGCACTGGCGAAGGACTACGGCGTCGAGGCGCTGATCACCGACGACTACCTCGAGGTCGAGCGGCGGATCGAGGATCTCGCGCCCGAGATGATCCTCGGCACGCAGATGGAGCGTCATATCGGCAAGCGCCTCGGCATCCCCTGCGCCGTCATCTCCGCCCCCGTCCACGTGCAGGACTTTCCTGCCCGCTACTCGCCGGTCATGGGGTTCGAGGGCGCGAACGTGCTGTTCGACACGCTGGTGCATCCCCTGGTCATGGGGCTCGAGGAGCACCTGCTGGCGATGTTCCGCGAGGATTTCGAGTTCCACGACGAGGCGGGGCCCTCGCACCACGGCGGCAAGGCCACGCGGCGGGCCGAGGAGGGGGGCCAGCCCCCCGTCGCCGCGAGCGGCGACTCCCCCGGGAGTATTTCGGCCAAGATGATGGGGGAAGAGGCACCCGTCGCCGAAGCTGCGCCCGCTCCGGCGGCCGGGACGGACGTGGTCACCTGGCTCGCCGACGCCGAGCGGGAGCTGAAGAAGATCCCCTTCTTCGTGCGCGGCAAGGCCAAGCGGAACACCGAGAAATACGCCGCCGAGCGCGGCGTGACCGAGATCAGCGTCGACACCCTCTACGAGGCGAAGGCCCATTATGCGCGATGACGGATACATCCCCGGCTACCGCTTCGCGGTGATCACGCTGGACGCCCATGCGGCGGGCCCCGCCGCCCGCGTCGCCGACCGTCTGTGCGAGGATTTCCCGGGGCTGTCCGTCTCGATCCATGCCGCCGCCGAGTGGGCGGAGAACCCGGGTGCGCTGGAGGAGGCGAAGCTCGCCATCCGGCACGCCGACATCGTGGTGTGCAACCTGCTGTTCATCGAGGAGCACATCAACGCCGTCCTGCCCGAGTTGAAGGCGCGACGCGACGACCTCGACGCGCTGATCGGCGTGATCGCCGACCCGGCCATCGTGAACCTGACCAGGATGGGCACGCTCGACATGAGCCAGCCCGCCTCGGGCGCGATGAAGCTCTTGAAGAAGCTCAAGCCCAAGACGAAGCGTTCGTCGTCGGGCGAGGCATCGATGAAGATCCTGCGGAAGCTGCCGCAGATCCTGCGCTACCTGCCCGGCAAGGCGCAGGATCTGCGCGCCTATTTCCTGACCATGCAGTACTGGCTGGGCGGGTCCGACGACAACATCCGCGAGATGATCCGCTTCCTCGTCTCGCGGTATGCCGACAACGCGGAGTGGAACAAGGTCGAGGCGGCCGCGCCAATCAACTACCCCGACGTGGCGCTCTACCACCCCGACCTGCCGGACCAGAAGATCACCACCGATCCGGCCGAGCTGCCGCGCCCCGAGGGGGCGACTGCGACCGTCGGGCTGGTGATGTTGCGCTCCTACATCCTCGCCTCGGACTGCGCGCATTACGACGCGGTGATCCGGGCGCTGGAGGCCAAGGGGCTGGCCGTGCTGCCGGCCTTCGCGGGTGGCCTCGACGCGCGGCCCGCCGTCGAGCGGTTCTTCACCGATGCCGAGGGGCGCTCGAAGGTCGACACGCTGATCTCGCTGACCGGGTTCAGCCTCGTCGGCGGGCCCGCCTACAACGACAGCGAGGCGGCGGTCGAGATGCTCAAGGGCCTCGATGTTCCTTACGTCGCCGCCCACCCGCTGGAGTTCCAGACGCTGGGGCAGTGGGCCTCGTCGGCGGGCGGGCTGGGGCCTGTCGAGACGACGATGCTGATCGCCCTGCCCGAGATCGACGGGGCGACCTGCCCGACCGTCTATGGCGGGCGGCACGGGGCCGAGGGCTGCCAGGGCTGCCAGCATGCCTGCCCCTGCCAGACAGAGACGCGCGCCATGGCGCCCTGCCGCGAGCGCATCGAGAGTCTGGTCGAAAAGGTCGACCGGCTGGCGCGGCTGCGGCGCAAGGCCAACGCCGACAAGAGGATCGCCGCGGTGCTGTTCGGCTTCCCGCCCAACGCCGGGGCGGTCGGGACGGCCGCGTATCTGTCGGTCTTCGAGAGCCTGCACAACACGCTGAGGCGGATGAAGGAAGAGGGCTATACGGTCGAGGTGCCCGAGACGGTCGACGACCTGCGCCGCGCGGTGCTCGAGGGCAACGCCAGGCAATACGGGCAGGAGGCCAACGTCGCCGCCCACATCGACGCCGAGACGATCGTCAGGCAGACGCCGCCGCTCAAGGCCATCGAGCAGGTCTGGGGGCCGGCGCCCGGGCGCATCCAGTCGGACGGGCGGGGCGTCTACGTGCTCGGCGCCCATTTCGGCAACGTCTTCGTCGGCGTGCAGCCCACCTTCGGCTACGAGGGCGACCCGATGCGCCTTCTGTTCGAGAAGGGCTTCGCACCGACGCATGCCTTCGTCACCTTCTACCTGTGGCTGCGCAACACCTTCGGCGCCGACGCCGTGCTGCATTTCGGCATGCACGGGGCACTCGAGTTCATGCCAGGCAAGCAGGCGGGACTGGGCGCGCGCGACTGGCCCGACCGGCTGATCGGCGAGATGCCGAACGTCTATCTCTACGCCTCCAACAACCCCTCCGAGGCGTCGCTCGCCAAGCGGCGGTCGGGCGCTGTGACGGTGACGCACCTGACGCCGCCGCTGGCCGCTTCGGGGCTCTACAAGGGTTTGTCGGACCTGAAGGATTCGGTCGGCCGCTGGCGCGAGATGGAGCCGGCAGATCCGCGCCGCGCGGAGCTGGAGCAGCTCATCGCCGACCAGGCCGAGGCCGTCGACATGGGCGGCGAGAGCCCCGACCGGCTGTGGATCAAGCTTCTCGAGACCGAGGACGCGCTGATCCCCGACGGGCTGCACATCGTGGGCCGGCCGATGAGCGCCGAGGCGCGGGCGGAGCACATCTCGACCATGGCAGACCAGTCGGAAGAGGTGCGCGAGCGCGTTGACCGGCTGCTGCAGGAGGATCACGAGCTGCCCGCGCTGATGCGCGCGCTCTCGGCCCGCTACATCGCGCCGGTGCCGGGGGGCGACCTGATCCGCTCGCCCGAGGTGCTGCCGACGGGGCGCAACATCCACGCCTTCGACCCGTTCCGCATGCCGACGGCCTTCGCGCTGTCGGAAGGGGCCAGGCAGGCCGACCTGCTCCTGCAGACCCACCCGACGCTGCCGCGCTCGATCGCGCTGGTGCTCTGGGGGTCGGACAACATCAAGTCGGACGGCACGCCGATCGCGCAGGCGCTGGCGCTGCTTGGGGCGAAGCCCCGGTTCGACGCCTACGGGCGCCTGTCGGGGGCCGACCTGATCCCGCTCGCCGAGCTGGGACGGCCGCGCATCGACGTGGTGATGACGCTTTCGGGCATCTTCCGCGACCTGTTGCCCTTGCAGACCAAGCTGCTCGCCGAGGCCGCGTGGAAATGCGCCACCGCCGACGAGGCCCCGGAGATGAACTTCGTCCGCGCCCATTCGCTCGCCTACGCCGAGAAGATGGGCTGCGACCTCGAGGAGGCCAGCCTGCGCGTCTTTTCCAACGCCGAGGGCGCCTACGGCTCGAACGTGAACGGGCTGATCGACTCGGGTGCGTGGGATGAAGAGGACGAACTCGCCGACGCCTACGAGAAGCGCAAGAGCTTCGCCTACGGGCTGAACGGCAAGTCGACGGCCAACCCCGCGCTCCTGAAGGAGACGCTGAAGGACGTCGAGGTGGCCTACCAGAACCTCGAGTCGGTCGAGCTGGGGGTGACCACGGTCGACCACTATTTCGATACGCTGGGCGGCATCAGCCGCGCGGTCAAGCGCGCCCGCGGCGAGGAGGCGGCCGTCTACATCGGCGACCAGACCCGCGGCGCGGCCAAGGTGCGCACGCTGCAGGACCAGGTGGCGCTGGAGACGCGCTCGCGCTCGCTGAACCCCAAGTGGTTCGAGGGGATGCTGCGCCATGGCCACGAGGGCGTGCGCCAGATCGAGGCGCAGGTGACCAATACGCTTGGCTGGTCGGCCACGACCGGCCAGGTGGAGCCTTGGGTCTACCAGCGGATTTCCGAGACCTTCGTGCTGGACGAGGCGATGCGCCGGCGCCTCGCCGAGATGAACCCGCAGGCGTCGGCCCGGATGGCCAGCCGCCTGCTGGAAGCGCACGACCGGAACTACTGGCAGCCCGACGAGGCGACGCTCGCCGCCCTGCAGGACGCGGCCGACGAGCTCGAGGACCGGCTGGAAGGGATCGCCGCGGAATGAGCGCGCGACTCCCATACGCCGACACCAGCCGAGAGGCCGGGAGCGGGGGGCCAGCCCCCCGCACCCCCCGGAGTATTTGGACCAGGATGATGGGAGCAGGTCTCCCGTCGGAAGGAGGACGCGCATGAGCCCCTATGACGATCCCAGACAGCCCCCGGCCGCGCGCCGGGTGGCGACTCCGCCGGTGCTGAAGGGCGAGGACGGGGAAGGCTCCGTCCAGGTCCATCAGGATGCCTCGCTCAAGATCGAGGGGGCGAAGGTGTTCTCCGTCTATGGCAAGGGGGGGATCGGCAAGTCGACCACGTCGTCGAACCTGTCGGTCGCTTTCTCGATGCTCGGCAAGCGGGTACTGCAGATCGGCTGCGACCCCAAGCACGACAGCACCTTCACGCTGACGGGCCGGCTTCAGCCGACGGTGATCGACATTCTCAAGGAGGTCGATTTCCACACCGAGGAACTCAAGCCCGAGGACTTCGTCACCGAGGGCTTCAACGGCGTGCAGTGCGTCGAGGCCGGCGGTCCGCCCGCGGGCACCGGCTGCGGGGGCTACGTGGTTGGGCAGACGGTGAAGCTGCTCAAGCAGCACCACATGCTCGAGGATACCGACGTGGTGATCTTCGATGTGCTGGGAGACGTGGTGTGCGGCGGCTTCGCCGCGCCGCTCCAGCACGCCGACCGGGCGGTGATCGTGACCGCCAACGACTTCGATTCGATCTACGCGATGAACCGGATCATCGCCGCGGTGCAGGCGAAGTCGAAGAACTACAACGTGCGACTCGCCGGCTGCATCGCCAACCGCTCCAAGGCGACCGACGAGGTCGACCGCTACTGCGAGACGGTCGGCTTCAACCGCATCGCGCACATGCCCGACGTCGATGCCATCCGCCGCTCGCGGCTGAAGAAGAAGACGCTGTTCGAGATGCCCGACGAGGAGGACATCGTGCATTGCCGGGCGGAATACATCCGGCTGGCCGAGACCCTGTGGAACGGCACCGAGCCGCTGGCGCCGGCACCGCTGGAAGACCGCCACATCTTCGAGCTTCTGGGCTTCGACTGATGCGGGCGCCCGCGCATATCCTTCCCGGCTCGGGCCCTGATGCTGGCCGCGACGGGCCGTCGGCGCAGGCCGGCGGCTACGAAGGCACGCGCGCCCGCGTCGAGCACTATTTCGACCGGACGGCGACCCGGGTCTGGGAGCGGTTGACCTCGGACGCGCCCGTCAGCCGGGTGCGGCAGACGGTGCGCGAGGGCCGCGACCGGATGCGCGACGTGATGCTCTCGCGCCTTCCGGCGGACCTGAGCGGCGCGCGGGTGCTCGACGCCGGGTGCGGCGCGGGACAGATGACGGCGGAGCTGGCCGCGCGGGGCGCCCATGTCACCGCCGTCGACATCTCGCCCGCGCTGGTGGAGATCGCGCGGAAGCGGCTGCCGCGCCACATGGAACGCCGTGTGACCTTCGCCGCGGGCGACATGCTCGACCCGGTGCACGGCGCGCACGACTACGTCGTCGCGATGGACAGCCTGATCTACTACGACGCGCCCACGATCGCCGCCGCGGTCGACCGGCTGCTCGGGCGCACCTCGGGCGCCATCGTCTTTACCGTCGCGCCGCGCACGCCGCTGCTCATGGCGATGTGGCAGGCGGGCAAGCTCTTCCCGCGCGCCGACCGCTCGCCCGTCATGGTGCCGCATTCGCCCGCGCGCCTCGCCGCCGCCATGGCCGAGGCCGGCGTGCCCGCCCGCCTGAAGGAGATCGAGCGCGTCGCCCGCGGTTTCTACATCTCGACCTGCCTGGAGGTGGCGCGATGAACACCGCCCCGCTCCTCAAGCGCCTGACGGTGAAATACCTGCCCTTCGCCGATGCGGGTTCGGACGGGTTCCCGCTTTCCGAGATACTGCGGCTGTCGCTGTTCCAGATCTCGGTCGGCATGGCCACCGTCATGCTGCTCGGCACGCTGAACCGGGTGATGATCGTCGAGCTCTACGTGCCGGCGATGATCGTCGCGGCTATGATCGCGCTGCCGGTGCTGGTCGCGCCGTTCCGGGCGCTTCTCGGCTTCCGCTCGGACACGCACAAGAGCGCGATCGGCTGGAAGCGGGTGCCGTTCATCTGGTTCGGCACGCTCTGGCAGTTCGGGGGCCTCGCGATCATGCCCTTCGCGTTGCTCGTGCTGGGCGGCGACACGCTCTACGATTTCCCCTACGACGGCGAGATCCTCGCGGCGCTGGCCTTCCTGATGACCGGTCTGGGCATCTCGATGACGCAGACCGCCGGCCTTGCGCTGGCCTCCGACCGGGCGAGCGACGAGACGCGGCCCCGGGTGGTGGCGCTGCTCTACGTGATGTTCCTCGTGGGCATGGGTGTGTCGGCGCTCGTGATCGGATGGTTTCTGCGCGACTTCACGCCGCTCAAGCTGATCCAGGTCGTGCAGGGCGCGGCGGTCGTGACCGTGCTGCTCAATCTCGTCGCGCTCTGGAAGCAGGAAAGCGTGCGCCCGATGAGCCGCGAGGAGCGCGCCGCGCCGCGGCCGCTGTTCCGCGACGCCTGGGCCGATTTCATGGCCGGGGGGCAGGCCGGGCGGCTGATCGCCGTTGTCGCCCTCGGCACGCTCGCCTTCAACATGCAGGACGTGCTGCTGGAGCCCTATGGCGGCGAGATCCTCGGCCTGTCGGTCTCGGCCACCACGCTGCTGACGGCGGCCTGGGCGAGTGGCGCGCTCGTGGCTTTTGGCCTGTCGGCGAAGTGGATGGCACAGGGGCGCGACCCCTATCGCATCGCCGCCGTGGGGCTGCTTGCGGGCGTCGTCGCCTTCTCGGCGGTGATCTTCGCCGCGCCCCTCGGCTCGGCGCCCCTGTTCTTCGCGGGCGCGGCCTGCATCGGCTTCGGCGGGGGGCTCTTCGCCGTGTCCACCCTGACCGCCGCGATGACGATGCCCGCCACCGGCACTGCCGGTCGCGGTCTTGCGCTGGGCGCCTGGGGCGCGGCGCAGGCCACGGCCGCGGGTGTCGCCATCTTCGCGGGCGGCACGATCCGCGACGCGGTCGCCGCCACCTCGCTCCCCGACACGCTCGGGCCCGCCACCGGCTACAGCATGGTCTATCACCTCGAGATCGCCCTGCTGTTCGCCACCCTCGCCGTCCTCGGCCCGCTGGTAAAGCTGGGGACCTACCGCAAACCCGACACGCAGACGGACAAGCCGGGCATCGGCCTCGCCGACCTGCCCACCTGAACCCCAACGGGCGGGGCCCCGCCCGACAACCAACCGCCCGGGCGGGACGCCGCCCGACAACCCCTCGGAGGACCCTCACATGGTTGGCGTCAACTTTTTCGGAAACTTCGACCTGGCGAGCCTGTCGATATGGCTCTTCTGGCTCTTCTTCGCGCTGCTGATCTACTACCTGCAGACCGAGAACATGCGCGAGGGCTACCCCCTCGAAGACGAGGACGGCAACGCGGCCGCCAACCAGGGCCCCTTCCCGGTGCCCGCGCCCAAGACCCGCATCCTGCCCCATGGCGGCGGCGAGTGGACGGTGCCCTCGCAAGAGGTGGAAGACGCGCACCGCCGCACCGACCTCGCGCTCGAGCGGACCTCGCCGATGGGCGGCTACCCGATGCGGCCCACGGGCGACCCGATGGACGACGGCGTGGGCCCGGCCTCGTGGGCGCTGCGCAGCGACACGCCCGAGCTCGACGGCAAGGGCTACCCCAAGATCGTGCCGATGTCGTCGCACGACACGTTCATGGTCTCGGCCGGGCGCGACCCGCGCGGTCTGCCGGTCATGGGCCGTGACAAGGAAGTGGCCGGCACCGTGTCCGACCTGTGGGTCGACGAGCCCGAGCAGCTCGTCCGCTACATCGAGATCGACGTCGAGGGCGCGGGCAAGCGGCTGGTTCCGATCCAGCTTGCGGTCATCAAGCGCGGCCACGTCATGGTCCGCTCGCTGGTGAAGGAGCGCTTCGCCGGCATCCCGGCGCTGAAGTCGGACAAGCAGATCACCAAGCTCGAGGAAGACAAGGTCTCGGCCTACGTCGCCGCCGGCAGTCTCTACGGCGCCGGCCGCGAGCCCGTGATGGAAGTGCTCTGACGACAAAAAGGACGACTGGGCCGGGCCTCGCCAGCCCGGCCCCGCCGGCCCCGGCCGGCCATGATGAGGGAACCGGACAGATGATGGACCACGACCACGACGATTTCGCCTTCGAGCATTCCCACGGGCTCCCCGAGCCGCTGCCTCCGGGCGAGGACATGCTCTGGCAGGGCAAGCCGAACGCCTGGCAGCTCGCCGTCGAGAGCCTGCTGATCAAGTGGGTGATCGGCTACTTCGCCCTTCTCACCGTCTGGCGCGTGGTCTCGGCCCTGGCCGATCACCCTGCCAGCGTCGCCTTCGCCTCGGCCGTGCCGCCGATCGTGCTCGGCCTCGCCGCCGTGGGCCTGCTCTACGGCTTCTCGTGGCTGCAGGCACGGCAGGCCGTCTACACCGTCACCACCTCGCGGGTGATCCTGCGCACCGGCGCGGCGCTGCAAGTGACCCTGCAGATGCCCTACTCGAAGATCGAGAACATCGCGCTCGACCTGCGCAAGACCGGAACCGGCACCATCGCCTTCGAGCCCGCCAAGGACGGTGGCGCGCAGCTCTCGTACCTGGTGCTCTGGCCGCATGTGCGCCCGTGGCACGCCCGCCTGCCCCAGCCCGCCTTCCGCTGCATCCCCGACGCGCAGGCCGTGGCCGAGATCCTGGCCGAGGCCGCCGAGGGACAGCTGGCCCAGCCGAAGATCGCCCGCGCAGGCGACGCGCCAGCCCGGCCCGCCGGCGCCGGGCCCGTGCCCGCCGAGTAAGGAGACCCAGAGATGTCCGACACACCGCTTTCCCACGAGAAGCCCCTCAACGCGGCACAGCACGCCCACCCCGAGCTGGTCAACCGTGACCGCGAGATGATCCCGCCAGTTCTGCTCAAGGCGATGGCGATCCTTGCGCTGTCGTCGCTGGCGATCACCACCTACGCCGTCGTGACCGACCGTCCCCTCGTGGGCCAGCCGCTGCCCTCGGAAGAGCTCCGCAGCCGGCAGCTCATCCTCGACGGCGACAAGTACGGCGGCGTCGTGGTCAAGGCCGGCGATGGCACGGTCATGGCCGATCTCGGCCCCGACCAGGCCGGCTTCATCTCGGTCATCTGGCGGGGCATGAACCGCAGCCGCATGCAGCACGGGGTCGCGGAGACGCTGCCGCTCAGACTCGTAGAGTTCGAGAATGGACGTCTCGCCATCTTCGACGACGAAACCGGGTGGTCGGTCGAGCTCGCCTCCTTCGGCGACGACAACCGCGCCTCGTTCGCCGCGCTCTTCGACAAGTGACCCGCAACCGCCCCGACGCCTAGCCAGCGGCGGGGCCCACGACCAGAGGGAACCAGGGAATGGGATTTCTGACCAAGGAGAAGGAGACGGCGCCCTGCACCGTCGAGATCTCGCACAAGTTCGAGAGCCTGCACGCGCATGTGCGGTTCGACAACGGGGCCGTCGTGCACCCCGGAGACGAGGTGGTCGTCCAGGGCCCCGAGATCATGGCGCCCTACGGAGAGGTCGTGACCGAGAGCCGCACCGCCATCATCTGGCGCGCCTCGACGGTCGAGCGGATGTGGACGCGCCTGACCGGCGACATGGAATTCATGGAGCTCTGCGAGTTCTCGTTCTCTGAGGAGGTGACGCTATGAACGACGGATCCCGCATCGAGGCCGACGGCGCCGCCCCGGCCGCCAAGGCCACGCACAGCGCCGACGCGACGACCGTCGAGGAGGGGCTCGCCATCCAGGAACGGCAGGCCGTCACCGACAGCGAGGCCGCGACCGCGGTGGCGATGCAGAACACGCTGCTCACGCCGCGCTTCTACACCACCGATTTCGACGAGCTCGACGCCATCGACGTCTCGAAGATCCGCGACGAGTGGGACCCGCTCATCGAGGAGATGAAGAGCGACCCCAACAAGGGCCACTTCCGCAAGACCGAGGACTGGGACCACGTCGACTGGGAGGGGATGGACCCCGAGCTGAAGAAGGAGTTCATCGACTTCCTCATCTCGTCGTGCACCGCCGAGTTCTCGGGCTGTGTGCTCTACAAGGAGATGAAGCGGCGCGGCAAGAACAGCGACGTGGTGGAGCTGTTCCAGTACATGGCGCGCGACGAGGCGCGGCACGCGGGCTTCATCAACGACGCGCTGCGCGAGGCCGGCATCGCGGTGAACCTCGGCTTTCTCACGCAGAAGAAGAAGTACACCTACTTCCGGCCCAAGTTCATCTACTACGCCACCTATCTCAGCGAGAAGATCGGCTACGCCCGCTACATCACGATCTTCCGCCACCTCGAGAAGCACCCCGAGCACCGGTTCCACCCGATCTTCAAGTGGTTCGAGGAGTGGTGCGGCGACGAGTTCCGCCACGGCGAGGCCTTCGCCATGCTGATGAAGACCGACCCCAAGCTCACCTCGGGCGTGAACGTCTGGTGGATCAAGTTCTTCCTGACGGCGGTCTACGCCACCATGCACGTGCGCGACCACCAGCGGCCGGCCTTCCACGCCGCCCTCGGGGTCGACCCCGACGAGTATGGCCACGAGGTGTTCCGCAAGACCAGCGAGCTGTCGAAGCAGATCTTCCCGATCACCCTCGACATCGACCATCCGCGCTGGGCGCGGGGGCTCAAGGCGCTGCAGAAAGCGTCGGTCGACATCGATGCCGCGAAGAAGGCGGGGGGCCTCGGCGGGGTCCTCGGCCGGATGTGGGGATCGACCCGCGCGGCGCTGGCCTTTGCCAGTCTCTACACGATCCCGGCCAGGAAGCACCTGGTGCCCGAGGTGACGCGCCTGCAGCCGGCCTACTGACCGAAGCCGGAGGGGACCGGGGGGCCAGCCCCCCGGACCCCCCGGGATACTTGGAGCAAGAAGAAGAACAGGATCCTCGCCCCGTGACCGAACCCTGGATCGCAGCCCTGATCGCGCTCTTCGCCTGGTGGTTCTTCACCGGCGCGATCCTCGCCGTGGTGAAGCGGGCAGACGGGGGCGGGCGCAAGAGCCACCTCTGGGCGGTGCTGCTGGCGCTGCCTGTCCTGGTGCTGGGGGCGGGCCTGTTCGTCGACACGCTGCAGCGGACCGAGCCCTTCGCCGTTTTCGCCGCCTTCCTCGCGGCGCTGATGATCTGGGGCTGGATCGAGATGGCGTTCCTGTGCGGGGTCGTCACCGGCCCCAACCGCGCGCTCACGCCCGAAGGGGTAAGCGGGTGGGAGCGATTCCGGCGGGCCTGGTGGGCGGTGGCGTGGCACGAGTTGCTGCTGTTCGCGGCACTCCTGGCGATGGGCTGGGCGGCGCAGGGGGCGGCGAACCCGTTCGGCTTCGTCACCTTCGCGGTGCTCTTCGGCGCGCGCATCTCGGCCAAGCTGAACCTGTTCTGGGGCGTGCCGCGAATCAACACCGAGTTCCTGCCCGAGGCGATCGCGCATCTGCCCACCCATTTCCGCGTCGGCCGGCCGAACGCGATCTACCCGGTGACGGTCGCCGCTCTGGCCGTGGCGACGGCCCTGCTGGTGCGCGAGATCGGGGCGGCCGCCGCCCCGCACGACGCGCTGGGCTGGACGCTCGCCGCCGCCATCGCCGGCCTCGCCCTTATCGAGCACCTGCTGATGGTGGTGCCGCTGCCCGACCAGAAACTCTGGCGCTGGATGCTGCCCGAGCCGCGCGACGCGCTGACGCAAACCCAGACCACCCGGCCCAGAGAGCCGGCGGAATAAGACGAACGAAGGGACCAGCCATGGATTACGACAGCCTGTTCCGTGAGCAGCTCGACGCGCTGAAGGAGGAGGGCAACTACCGCATTTTCGCGGAGCTCGAGCGGCAGTGCGGCGCCTTTCCCACGGCCGGGCACCGGGGCGAGGGCCCCGAGCGCGTGACGGTCTGGTGCTCGAACGACTATCTCGGGATGGGCCAGCACCCGGTGACCGTGGGCCGCATGGTCGAGACGGTGCAGGACTGCGGCACCGGCGCCGGCGGCACGCGCAACATCTCGGGCACCAACGCCCACCACGTGGCGCTGGAGCAGGAAATCGCCGACCTGCACGGCAAGGAGGCGGCGCTGCTGTTCACCAGCGGCTACGTGTCGAACTGGGCGTCGCTGTCGACGCTGGGCGCGCGCCTGAAGGGTGCCGTGATCCTGTCGGACAGCCTCAACCACGCAAGCATGATCGAAGGCATCCGCCACTCCCGCGCCGAGAAGGTGATCTGGAAGCACAATGATGCCGACGATCTCGACCGGCACCTGTCGCGGCTCGACCCCGCGCGGCCGCGCATCGTCGCCTTCGAATCGGTCTATTCGATGGACGGCGACATCTGCCCGATGAAGGAGATCGTCGAGGTCGCCGAGGCGCACGGCGCGATGACCTATCTCGACGAGGTGCATGCGGTGGGCATGTATGGCCCCCGCGGCGGCGGCATCAGCGAGCGGGAGGGGCTGGCGCACCGGATCGACCTGATCGAGGGGACGCTCGGCAAGGCCTATGGCTGCGTCGGCGGCTACATCTCGGGCTCGGCGGCGCTGTGCGACTTCGTGCGGTCCTTCGCGAGCGGGTTCATCTTCACGACGGCGTTGCCGCCCGCGGTGGCGGCAGCGGCGAAGGCGTCGATCGCGCATCTCAAGCACTCCGACATCGAGCGGATGGGGCAGCGCGAGCGGGTCGCGAGGCTGCGCGCCAGGCTCGATGCGGCAGGCATCCCGCACATGGCCAACGACAGCCATATCGTGCCGGTGCCCGTGGGCGACCCGGTGAAGTGCCGGCTGATCTCGGACATCCTGCTGCGCGAGCATGGCATCTACGTGCAGCCGATCAACTACCCCACCGTGCCCAAGGGAACCGAGCGGCTGCGCTTCACGCCTTCGCCGCACCACACCGACGCCGATATCGACCACCTCGTGACCGCGCTCGGCGAATTGTGGAGCCAGTGCGCGCTGGCCCGGCAGGTGGCGTGACCGGTCACACTGTCGCATCCGGTGGCCCGGGCGGGCCGCCCGGCTAGCCTCCCGTGCGTGCACCGGAGACATGCCCGGCCAGAGAAACGAACCGCGCCGCGCCCCGAAAAGGGCGCGGCGCGTTCCTTTGAACGGGAGAGCCGACATGAAGATGACACGCCGACAGAACCTCGCGCTGATTGGCGCCGCCGCCGCGACCACCGCCCTGCCCGGGGCCGGGGCCGCACAGGAGGACGGCACCGTTCACGTGGTGGAAATGCTCACGCGCGACCCCGAGACGGGCGAGAACCAGGTGTTCAAGCCGGCGCTGCTGCGGGCGCAGCCCGGCGACACGGTGCGCTTCGTCTCCGAGCAGCCGGGGCACAACAGCCAGTCGAACGACGACCTGATCCCCGAGGGCGGCGAGACGTGGGAAGGCCGGATCAATCAGGAGGTCGAGGTGACGCTCGAGACCGAGGGCACCTATCCCTACTATTGCCTGCCGCACCAGACGGCCGGCATGGTCGGCCTGATCCTCGTGGGCGATTTCACGTCGAACTACGAGGCGGCGAAGGAGGGCCGTTTCCGCGGTCGGGCACGCCAGCGCTACGAGGACCTGTTCGCGCAGGCCGACGAGATCCGGGCCGAGGAAGGGCTCTGATCGCGGCACGCACCATCAGCAGCATCGGGGCGCCCGCGGGCACCCCTTTTCATGTGACGGCTCGTGCGGGCGTTCGCCGCGCGCCCGGTTTCGCGGCAGGCGGTGTGCCGCGGTGTGCGATAGAGGCTTTACCTCGGTCGCCGGAGCAGTAGGTTGACGCGCGTAGCCGAACCAGCAGCCACACTGAGAGGTCGACCCATGAAAGCCACGTTCGCCGCCAGCGTCACGCTGGCGTCCCTGATCGCAGCCCCCGCTATCGCCCAGGAGCCGGCCGGCGACGCCGAAGCCGGCACCGCCCTCTTCCAGCGGCAGTGCATCACCTGCCACGTCGTGGTGAACGACGAGGGCGAGACGCTCGCCGGCCGCAATGCGCGCACCGGCCCCAACCTGTACGCGATCGCCGAGCGCACCGCGGGCACCGTCGACGGCTTCCGCTATTCCAACGGCATCGAGGCGCTCAACGAGATGGGCCTCGAATGGACCGAGGAGAACTTCGTCGGGTATGTCCAGGACCCCACCCCGTGGATCCGCGAGACGGCCGACAACAACCGCCTGCGCGGCTCGATGACGTGGAAGGTCCGCTCCGAAGAGGAGGCACAAGACCTCTACGCCTATCTCTACTCGCTCGCGCCGCCCGAAGACGAGGGCAGCTGAGCCCGAAAGACCCGGGCAGGGCACGAATTCCAGGGGCCGCCGGACCACCCGGCGGCCCCTTTTTTCGTGGCGCTCTTGATCGCGGATCGGCGCGCACCGACATGCCGCGCTCCCGCAGGGGATGTCCTTTCGGCCGAAGGTGCCTGTCATGGCCTATCTTCTTGTCGCGGGCGGCCTCGTCGCCCTGCTCGTCGGGGGCGACCTGCTGGTGCGGGGCGCGGTCGGCGTCGCGCGGCGGCTCGCCGTGCCGCCCCTCGTCATCGGCCTCACCCTCGTCGGCTTCGGCACCTCGGCGCCCGAGCTCGCCACCTCGCTGCAGGCCGCCCTCGGCGGCGCGCCCGGCATCGCGGTGGGCAACGTGGTGGGCTCGAACGTGGCCAACGTGCTCTTGATCCTCGGCCTCGCCGCCCTGATCCGGCCGATCGCGGTCGACGGCCCCGCCTTCCACCGCGACGGCTCGGCGCTGGTGCTCGCTACCGTGCTGGGCATCGCGCTGATGCTGACCGGCGCGCTCGCGCGCTGGCATGGCGCGGTGCTGGTGCTGGGCCTCGCGGCGTTCCTCTACGCCACGTTCCGCCGCCCCGGGCCCGTGGCTCCGACCGAGGCGCGCGACGTGATCGAGGCGGCGACGCGCACACCCTCGCTCTGGCGGGCCGGGTTGTTCTTCGCCACCGGCCTCGCGCTGGTGCTTGGCGGCGCGCGGGCGCTGCTGACGGGCGGGGTGGAGATCGCCGCCGCGCTCGGTGTCAGCGAGGCGGTGATCGGGCTGACCATCGTCGCCGTCGGCACCTCGCTGCCCGAACTCGTGACCTCGGTCATCGCCGCGCGGCGGGGCGAGGGTGACGTCGCCTTCGGAAACGTCGTCGGCTCGAACATCTTCAACCTGCTCGGCATCCTCGGGGTGACGGCGCTGGTGACGCCGCTGCCGGTCGACGGGCGCATCCTGCAGGTCGACGTCTGGGCGATGGCCGCCGCGTCTGCGCTGCTGGTGGCCGCCGCCGTGACGGGCTGGCGCGTGACGCGGGCAGAGGGAGCCGGGATGATCGCGCTCTACGCGGGCTATCTCGTGCTGACGGTGGCGATCTGACTCACAGGTGGCGCGCGAGGAAGGCGTCGATTCGCGCCGCCACCTCCTCCGGCGCTTCCTCGTGGGCGAGGTGGCCGAGGCCCGGCAGCGTCACGGCCTCGGCCCGCGGCATCTTCCGCGCGGCGCGCTCCGACGTGTCGGGCGACACCGCCCGGTCGCGCTCGGCCGCGAGCAGCAGCGTGGGCACCTTGGTGCGATGCAGGGCGGCGCGCAGCCGCTCCAGCCGCCACTGGGCCATCATCGTCAGGGTGCCGTCGACATGGCGCGCGTCGGAGACGCAGGCGCGGTACAGCGCGAGCCCGAGGTCGTCGAGGCGGCTCCCCGTCCCCTCGATCAGCCGCTGCACCGTGCCGGGCTGGGCCAGCCGCGCCATCGTCGGAGCGACCAGCGGGTTGAGCGCCAGCGCCTTGGCCATCATCGGAAAGAGAAACCCCGCCGCCCCGTCGAAATTGTCGAGCGCGGCGTTGACGCCCACGATGGCCGAAGGCGGGGTCTCGGCGATCTGCGCCATCCTGAGCGCCAGCGCGCCCCCGGCCGAGTGCCCCACAATGGCCGCCGGGCGTTCGCCGCGCTTCTCGAGAAGCGTCTCCAGATCGGCCGCCATCAGGTCGAGGCTGGAGCGTTGCAACGCGCCGAGCCGGGTGAAGCCATGACCCGGCAGGTCGGGTGCCACCACCCGCCAGCGCCGCGCCAGCAAGGGCGCGAGATCACGCCAGCTATGCGTCGCGCCTCCCGCCCCGTGCAGCAGCAGCAGCACCGGCGCGCCCTCGGGCCCCAGCGCCTGCACGTGCCAACGATGCGGCCGCGCCTGCGCGAAGGCCGAGTGCTCGGCGTTGGGCCAGGTGTCGGCGTAGCGCGCCCAGTCCACCCCGCCGCCCCTCAGTCGTCGAGCGTCGCCGAGACGGCCTTCGACAGCCGACCGGCATCGGCGCGCGGCAGCGCGAGATAGGGCGCCCCCATCTCGGCCGCCAGAGCCTCGAGCGGGCGCTGCGGCCGCGGCGACATGTCGATCACAAGGCCGGGGATCGCCTGCGCCCGGATCGCGCGCGCGAGCCGCGTCGCGTCTTCCCCCGCCTGCGCGCGGTTGGCCGTGCCGTCGAGGGCGATGTTCGCCCGCCCGTCGGTGATCAGTGCCAGCGTCGGCGTCATGCCGCGCCCCTGCGCCGCCCGCGCCAGCTCCATCGCGGCCGTCAGACCGGCGGCAAGCGGTGTGCCCCCGCCGCCGGGCAGGGCAGCGAGGCGCCGCTTCGTCTGCACGAGGCTGCGGGTGGGCGGCAGCAGCACCTCAGCCCCCTCGCCGCGGAAGGCGACGAGCGCGACGTGGTCGCGCCGCGCGTAGGCCTCGCCCAGCAGCAACTCCACCGCGCCCTTCGCCTCGGCGAGGCGCGTCATGGCGGCCGAGCCGGAGGCGTCGACCACGAAGATCAGCAGGCGGTCGGATTGCTCCTGGTAGCGCTTGGTGCGGATGTCGCCCTGACGCACATGCAGCCGCTGTTCGGTCGCGGCGTGCTTGCGGCGCACCGGCTGCCACGGCGCGGCGGCGCGCAGGGTCGAGATCAGGTCGACCCGCGTCTGCCCGTCGAGCCGACCGGGCCGGGGCGGCAGCGGCCGCCCGCGCCGGTTGCCCTTGCGCCCCGCGCCGCTGCCCGACGCGCCGGCGACGACGCGCGGCGCACGCCCCGCCGCCAGTTTCTCCAGCAGGTCGCGCGGCAGGGCGGCCGCGGCGGCCTCGAGCAGGATCTCCTCGGGCAGGCGCAACTCCTGCTCGCTCTCCTCGGTGCGATCGCCCTCGTCCGGCTCCTGCTCGGACGCGTCGGGTTCGGGCGGCTCGGGTCGCTCGGGCTCCTCGTCCTCCGCCGCCGGCATCCGCGTGGCACGGGGGGCGAGCACCAGCTCCACCGCCGCCGTCAGATCCTCCGTCGCGACCGTCTCCCGCCCCGAGAGCGCCGCATGGGCGCGGGCGGCGCGCAGGGCGAAGAGCGGCGCGCGCAGCGAGGCGATGCCCAGCCGCACCGCCACCGCCGCCAGGTCGGCCAGCGCGGCATCGGGCGCGGCGGGCAGGGCGCGCAGCGGGTTGCCGACCCGCACGCTTCCCGGCTCGATCGCGGCCGTCTCGGCCAGCGCCACCCCGTCGAGGTCGACATGCAGCGCCAGCCGGTCGGTCAGCGCCTCGGGCAGCGCCTCCTCCGGCTCCGCCCCTTCGTCGAGCGCGATGAGCGTGTGTCCGTCATGGGCGTCGAGCACGGCACCGAGGCGGGCGGCGAGGCCGGGCGGGCACCGCTCGGCCATCGGCAGCACCACCGCGCAGGGACGCGACAGCACCCCCTCCTGCCACACGACGCGGCCGGCGCCGAGCGTGGCCGACAGGTCGACGCCCCCGTACAGCTGCTCGTCGGCGATCTGCGGGTGGATCTTGCGCCGTGGCAGGGGCAGCGCGGCCAGCGCCGCCACGACCCGCTCGCGCACCGGCCCCGAGCGGGCCCGCAGCCAGAGGCCCCCCAGCCCGCCGGGATCGACCGCCAGCAGGCGCAGCGACAGCTCTGCGCGGTTCCACGGGGTCATGCCGGCCCGCCCGCCCCATCATCTTGGTTCAAATACTCCGGGGGGGTCGGCCCGGAACGGGCCGACGGGGGCAGCGCCCCCATCCTCCCGCCGCCAGCAGCGGCAACGGCCGGGCGCGGAGCGATGCCGGTCGTCATGCCCCCAGCACCTCGTCGATCACGCGCAGCACGCGCGCGGTGCTGCCGGCCTCGTCCAGCGGGTCGCGGCGCAGGCGATGGCGCAGCGACGAGGGCGCGACGGCGCGCACCTGCGCCACGCCCACCTCGCCCGCCTCGTCGAACGCGGCGAGCGCGCGAGCCGCGCGCAGCAGCGTCAGCTCGCCCCGCAGCCCGTCGGCGCCGAGCGCCACGCACAGCTCGGCGCAGGCGCGCAGCGTCTCGTCGGGCGTCTCCATGCCGGCGACGCGGCCCTTGGCGGCCACGATTCGCTCGCGCAGCTTCGCGTCCTCGGCGCCCCAGTGGCCGAGAAAGGTCGCGGGGTCGGTCTCGTAGGCGTCGCGGCGGCGGATCACCTCGATCCGCTGGTCGATGTCCGAGGGCGAGGCGACCTCGACCGACAGGCCGAACCGGTCGAGCAGCTGGGGTCTCAGCTCCCCTTCCTCGGGGTTGCCCGAGCCCACCAGCACGAAGCGCGCCGGATGGCGGATCGAGAGGCCCTCGCGCTCGACCACGTTCTCGCCCGACTGGGCGACGTCGAGAAGCAGGTCGACAATGTGATCCTCGAGCAGGTTCACCTCGTCGATATAGAGGTATCCGCGGTTGGCGCGCGCCAGAAGCCCCGGCTCGAACGCCTTCTCGCCCCTGGTCAGCGCCTTCTCGATGTCGAGCGCGCCCACCACCCGGTCCTCGGTCACGCCGAGCGGCAGGTCGACCACCGGCGTGGCCTTCTGCACCAGCCGGTGCGAGTGCACCTCGGCCCATTCGGGGATGTCGTGCTCGCCGGGCGAGTTGACCGGGCAGCCCTCCACCGCCTCGATCTCGGGCAGGAGGGCGGCCAGCGCGCGCACGGCGGTCGACTTGCCGGTGCCGCGGTCGCCGAAGACGAGCACGCCGCCGATCTTGGGGTCGACGGCGGTCAGCACCATCGCCTGCTTCATCTCCTCCTGCCCGACGATGGCGGAAAAGGGGAAGGGGGCGGGGCGCGTGGTAGCTCTCACGGGGGTCTGATCCGTCATTGTGCGTTATCCAGTGTCTCGAGCGGGTTGTCGCCGTTCCACGTGCCCGCCGATCCGAGGATGCGGAAGCGGGCATAGAGTTCTTCCCGGAACCAGTTGCCCTCCCGCACCGCGCGGATCGCCTCGGCGTGCAGCGTGCCCTTGGCATGCGCGAATGCGTGCATCGTGTCGGTATCCGGCCAGATCGAGAATGTGACCTGCTGAACCAGGGGCACCTCGCCGATGCCGATGCGGAAGACCACGTTGGGGTCGTCCATGATCGCGCGGTTCAGGCTCGGCGTGCGCTTCCAGAACTGCATCGCGACCTTCGGCTTGACCGTGGCGCGGGTGAGGATGGCGACGGGGCCGCCCCTGGCGGGCTCGGCCGACACCGTGAAGGGCTCCACCCCCGCCCATTTCCCGCGTGTCGAGGTCGGGGCGAGGAAGACGGTGAAGGTCTCTTCCGCCACCTTCCGCCAGCTGGTGAAGGGGCGGCATTCCGCCACGCGGGCGCGGGCGGTCGCCTCGTCGGGCCAGGTGGCCAGGATCGCGGCGACGGCGGTGTTGGGGATCGGGATGAAGCCCTGGTTCGCACCCGAGCCGCAGAGCTTCCACGCGCCGATATCCGGCACCTTCGGCAGCGAGAATCGCGATGCGCCCATCTGGGCAAGGGCCCAGAGGCGCGCCCAGACCGGGCCGAAACGGTGGAAGGTCAGCGTGACGCAGGCGCCGGCGTGGGGGGCGTGCGAGTCGCGGGCGAAGGCGGTATCGGAACTGTCCAGCAAGGCTGACACTCCTGTATCTTGATCCAGTGAAATTGGACACTTGCACCATGGCAGCTAAATCGAGATTGTAAAGCAAACTAGACAGCGGTAGCCTTGACCCATGGCAAAAGACCTCACCTCGCCCGCCCTCGTTTCGTCCGTCGGAATCTCGCACGATCCGCGCCCCCATGCGCTGGTGATCGGCGCGGGTCTGGGCGGGCTCGCCTCGGCCATGCGGCTGGGCGCCAAGGGGTACCGCGTGACCGTGCTCGACAGGCTCGATCGCGTGGGCGGCCGCGGCTCGTCGATCTCGAAGGACGGGCACCGATTCGACCTCGGGCCGACCATCGTCACTGTTCCGGACGTCTATGAAAAGCTGTGGCAGGCGTGCGGGCGCGACTTCCACGCCGACGTCGACCTGCGCTCGCTCGACCCGTTCTACACGATCCGCTGGCCCGACGGCGAGACCTTCACCGCCCGGGGCGACACCGACGCCATGGTGGAGGAGGTGCGCCGCATCTCGCCGCGCGACGTCGACGGCTACAGGCAGTTCCTGCGCGACAGCCGCGCCCGCTACGTCGTCGGCTACGAGGGCATGGTGCGCAAGCCGATGCACCGCGCGTGGGAGACGATCAAGGTGCTGCCTACCTTCGGCGTGCTCAGGGCCGACCGGTCGATCCTCGGCCACGCCAGGGCGCGGGTAAAGGACGAGCGGCTGCGCATGGCGCTGTCGTTCCACCCGCTCTTCATCGGCGGCGACCCGATGCATGTCACGTCGATGTATGCGCTCGTGAGCCACCTCGAGAAGGAATACGGCGTGCACTACGCCATCGGCGGCGTGCAGGCGATCGCCGATGCCATGGCCGGCGTGATCGAGGACCAGGGCGGCGCCGTCCACCTCGGGGTCGAGGTCGACGAGATTCTCGTCGAAGGCGAAGGCCGCACCGCCCGCGCCACGGGCGCGCGGCTGGCCGACGGCACGGTGGTCGCGTCGGATATCGTCGTGTCGAACGGCGATTCGGGGCACACCTACACGCATCTTCTGCGCAACCTCCGCCGCTGGCGGTGGACCGACCGGGCGATGAAGAAGCGGCGATGGTCGATGGGCCTGTTCGTCTGGTACTTCGGCACGCAGGGCACGGCGGGCATGTGGGGCGATGTGGGCCACCACACCATCCTTGCCGGGCCGCGCTACGAGGGCTTGCTGCGCGACATCTTCATCCGCGGCCGCCTGGCCGACGACATGAGCCTCTACCTCCACCGCCCGAGCGTCACCGACCCGACCGTGGCGCCAAAGGGCGGTGACACCTTCTACGCCCTCTCGCCCGTGCCGCATCTGGGCCACGACGATCCCGTCGACTGGGCCGACGAGGCCGCGCGCTACAAGGACAAGGTGGCCGCAAATCTCGAGCGCGCGATCCCGGGCTTCCGCGAGCGGATCTCGGCCGAGGTGACGTTCACGCCCGAGGATTTCCGCGACCGCTACCTGTCGCCCCACGGCTCGGGCTTTTCGCTCGAGCCGCGCATCCTGCAATCGGCGTGGTTCCGCCCGCACAACGTGAGCGAGGAGGCACAGGGCCTCTTCCTCGTCGGCGCGGGCACCCACCCCGGCGCGGGCGTGCCGGGCGTCGTCTCGTCGGCCGACGTGCTGGCGCAGGTCGTGCCCGACCCCGCCACCATCGGCCCCCGCGCCGCCGCCGCTTCCACCCCGCAGAGGATGGCCGCCGAATGAGCCCCACCGACGCCACCGCCGCCGATATTCCCACCGACCGGCCGCGCCCGACGCCCGACCTGACGACGCTGCCCGCCCGAGGGCAAGCGCGCCCCGTCCACGGAATCGACCCTGACGACCTGGCGGCCTGCGAGGCGTCGATCCGCACCGGCTCGTTCTCGTTCCACGCGGCCTCCCGTCTCTTGCCCGCGCGCTACCGCGCGCCGGCGTTGGCTCTCTACGCCTTCTGCCGGCTGGCCGACGACTCGGTCGACCTGCAGGACGAAAAGACCGCAGCGGTGCTCCGCCTCGGCGAGCGGCTCGACCGCGCCTATGCCGGCCGGCCTGAGAACGCGCCGGAAGACCGCGCCTTCACCGCGATGGTCGAATCGACCGGCCTGCCCCGCGCCCTGCCCGAGGCGCTGCTGGAGGGGCTGGCGTGGGACGCGATGGAGCGTCGCTACGCCACCCTGTCGGAGCTGCGCGCCTACTCGGCGCGCGTCGCCTCGACCGTGGGCGCGATGATGGCCGTCATCATGGGCGTGCGCGACCGCCACGCGCTGGCCCGCGCCTGCGATCTGGGCGTGGCGATGCAGCTCACCAACATCGCCCGCGACGTGGGTGAGGACGCCCGTGCCCACCGCATCTACCTGCCGCTCGACTGGCTGGAAGAGGCGCGCATCGCCGAGGTCAATTTCCTGCGCGACCCAATGCCGTCGGAGGCGGTGCGCGACATGGTCAAGCGCCTGCTCGCCGAGGCCCGGCGCCTCTATCTGCGCGGCGAGGCGGGCATTTCCTGCCTGCCGTTCGCCTGCCGGCCCGGCATCTTCGCCGCCCGTCACATCTATGACGGGATCGGCACCGAGGTCGCGCGGGCGGGCTACGATTCGGTCTCGACGCGGGCGCGCACGACCGCCGGGCAGAAGGTCGGCTGGCTGGTGCTCTCGGGCGTGCGCGCCGTCTCCAGCGCGGCGATGCCCTGCCCGGCCGTGCTCTATGCCGCGCCGCTGCAGGAAACCGCGTTCCTCGTCGACGCCGCCGCCAGGGCGCACGGCGCCCCCGCGCCGTGGGGCGAGGGGCGCGCGGGCGAGCTCGTGGCGCTGTTCGCCGAACTCAAGGCGCGCGACGCCGCCCGCCGCGGCGCGCTTCGCCCCGGACCGTCGCGGATGCGGGGCGGTGCGGCGCGGATGGCCGCCGAGTAGGGCGCCTGCGGGTCCGGCCCGCGCGAGACACTGGAACTTGACGCGCCATCGGCTACTTTACCCGTCATGGATTGGGCGCTTTTCGGCATCTTTCTTCTCGGCTGCGTCGCGGCCGGCTCGACGGGGGCAATCTTTGCGCCCGACGACTGGTATCGCAAACAGCTGCTCAAGCCGAGCTGGACGCCGCCCGACTGGCTGTTCCCGCTGGCCTGGACGACGCTCTACATCCTGATCGCGCTGGCCGCGACGCGGGTGGCCCGGTTGCCCGGCGCCGAATACGCGATCGGCCTCTGGGCGGTGCAGATGACGCTCAACGCGCTGTGGTCGCCGATCTTCTTCGGCGTCCGCCGCATCCGCGCCGCGCTGGTCGCCGTGGGCGCGCTATGGCTCGCCGTCTTCGCCACGATGATCGCCCTTTTCCGGCTCGACTGGCTCGCGGGGCTGATGTTCGTGCCCTACATCGCGTGGGTGTCGGTCGCCTTTTCGCTCAACTTCTGGATATGGCGGAACAACGACGACACCTATGCCCAACCCGCCGAATAACGGCCGGCACGGGGCTTCTTCCTTCGATCAGCTTTCCGCCCCGACCGCGCGCTGGTAGCATGTGCACATGTCGCAGACCCTGATCTCCCGCGCAGGCTACAGCGGTGCCGAGCACATGTCGGACGTGGTCGTGCACCTCGTGGCGCTCGTGGCCGCGCTCGCGGGCGTGCCGGTGCTCATCGCGCTCGCGGTGATCTGGCACGGCAACGTGTCGGCGGTGACGGCGATCTCGGTCTACGGCGTGACGCTGATCGCCATGATCGGCTGCTCGGCGCTCTACAACGCATTTCCGCGCGCGGGTCTGTCCTGGCTCTACCAGCGGCTCGACCATGCGGCGATCTACTTCAAGATCGCGGGCACCTACACGCCGTTTACCCTGCTCTCGGGTCAGGGCGGGTGGCTGCTGACGGGCCTGTGGGGCGCGGCGCTCGCGGGTTCGGGCCTGCGCGCCTTCGCCTCCGGCCGGTGGAAATGGGTGGCTTTCGGTCTCTACCTCGCCATGGGCTGGGCGGCGGTGCTGGTTGGCTGGCCGATGCTGGCGGCGCTCTCGGCGCCCGTCCTGGGGCTTATGCTGACGGGCGGCATCCTCTACACCGTCGGCACCGTCTTCCTGCTGTGGGAGCGGCTGCCGTTCCACAACACGATCTGGCACGTCTTCGTCATGTCGGCGACGGCCGTGTTCTTCGTGGCGGTGACGCTGCACCTGTCGGACTCGGCGGTGCCGGCGGCCGCGCCGCCGCAGGGGGCGCTGCCCCCGTCGACCGTTCCGGGCGCCTCCCCCGGGATATTTTGAGCAAGAAGAAGACGCGGGTTGCATATTTGCCCACGCCCGGCGCTACGGATCGCACGCCGCTGGATCTCGTGCGTGGCTGCCCCCAGCCTACCTCGTCCAAACGATCCAGGCTTTCACGGTTCTTTCGCCGAAGGAGGACGGCCGCATCTGGATGGAGCGGATGGACGCGCTCGCCGCCGAGCATGGTGCGGCCCTCGATGCCGATCGGGCCGGCATGCGCGTGCTGCTTTTCGAGTAGCCGGAGCCTGGAACGAGCCTCCGTCAGCGGCGCGGCGTCCATCGGGGGCGGCGGGGAACCTTGACGGCGAGCATGGGCTTGAGCAGCGGCGAGGCGAAGCGGTCGAGGTCGAGCGCCTCGTGCACGCCCACGGTGTGCTCGCCGTGCACGACCGTCTCCACCGCAGAGCGGCAGTAGAACGGCGCGTCGAGCATCGCCTTGACCTGACGCGGTTTCGTGCCCGGGTCGGCGCGGGTCTCGCGGCGGACGGCCCAGAGCGAACGGCGGAAGGGGGTGCGGGGCGGGGCATCGACCACCTGCGCGCGCTCCTTCTCGAAGGAGACGGCAACGCCCAGCTCGGTGCCGTCGCGCCGTGCGGCGTCGTAGAAGGTGAGCGCGCCGCGGCGGGTGGGGTAGCGCCCCCATGTCCAGAAGCTGAAATCCTGCTCGAGCGCGCGAGTGCCGAAGTTGGCGTCGAAATAACCGTGGCCCGACCACGACCAGCCGGGGCGGTCGAGCGCCACCTCGATGCGGGCGTCTGGGGCGAAGGGGCGCCAGACATGGCTGCCCGCGTCGGTCAGCGGCAGCTCGACCGAGGTGACCGCTTCGGGGTGGACCGTGACGCGCCCCTTGAGGCGGTGCAGGTGCGGCCAGCTCATCTCGTCGATGTCGACCACGAGCGTGTCGTTCTCCCACCGCATCGAGGAGGGGCCGATATGGATGCCGTCGCGCTCGAGCGTCAGCGCCTGCTGGCCCCGGTCGGTCATCGTCCAGCGGCCGCCGCGCCCGTAGGTTGCGACGTTCAGGCAGCAGTGGTCGGCGGGGTTCTCGCGCCCCGACCAGCGGTACCAGGGCGAGAAGACGGAGCCGATGAAGGCGATGATCGAGATAGCGCGGCTGCCGTCGTCGGAGATGCCGTCGAGATACCACCAGGCGTAGCCGTTCCGGGGGACATGGAGATCGAAGTTCGGTCGCTCAGAATCGCCGCGGCCGCGTGCCGGCCGGAGAGGGTTGCCATCGGGATGCCCGCCCCCGGGTGCGCCCCGCCCCCTGCGAGGATCAGCCCCGGCAGCGCCGTTGTCGCCGTCGGGCGCGAGAAGGCCGCCAGCATCCCATGCGGGCTCCGCCCGTAGAGGGAGCCGTCCGAGGCCGGGAACAGCCGGTGGAAGCCCGCCTGCGTCGTCAGCGCGTCGCGCGTCGGGCGGTGAGAGAAGGTCAGGCCCGAGCGGGCGAGGCGCGCCCATGTGCGTGTCAGACAAGTTTCGATCTCCTCGTCGCTCTGGTCTTGGGCGCCTGTCGGGGGCGCGTTCATGATGGTCTCGAATCGCTCGAGCGTTCCGGGCGCCGGCGCGCCGCCGCCGCGATCCTCGGCGCAGACGTAGATGGTCGGGTCCTCGGGCATGGCGCCGCGCTCGATGGGGCCGAACTCGGCCCGCGGGTCGTCGCCGAAGAACACGTTGTGATAGGCGAGATCCGCCCCCTGCGGGACGGCGGCAAAGGCGAGAACGTGGGCGGAGAGGGAGCGTGGCGCGACCGCCCTCTTCGGCACCGCCTGCGCGGGGGCAGGGCCGAGAAGGCCCGCGTGCAGGGCCTTCGGGTCGCCGGCATGGACGACATGGGAGCAGGCGATCCGCTCGCCCGCCTCCGTCACCACGGCGGCGGTGCGGCCGCCCTGCACCTCGATATGCGAGGCCCGGGTGCCGCAGGCGATGTCGGCACCGAGGCTTTCGGCCAGCCCGGCCATCGCCTCGGCCAGCTTGTGCATCCCGCCCTTCACCCGCCAGACGCCCGAGGCCTCGGCGTGCCAGATCAGGCCCAGCACGGCGGGCGAGCGGTAGGGCGAGCCGCCGACATAGGTGGCATAGCGGCCGAAGAGCTGTCGCAGGCGCGGCTCGCGGAACTGGCCGCGGAGCGCCGTGGCAAGAGAGCCGAGCCCCATGTCGGCGATCAGCCGCGGGTGGCGCAGGACATGGGCGGCGAGCGTGCCGAAAGAGGGGGCGGCCGTCTGCATCATCGGTGCGTCGAAGGCCTCGAAGAGTCGCCTGGCGCGGGCCGAGAAGGCGCGGAAATCGGCCTCGGCCCTCGCGCCGCCCCAGGCGCGGACGGCCTCGGCCGACCGTTCGGGGTCGTCCCAGAGGTCGAGCACCGAACCGTCGGTCCAGAAATGGCGGGCGAGGAGGCTCTCGCGCTGCAGCGTAACATGCTCGTCGAGGCGGGTGCCGGCGGCGGCGAACAGGTCGTCGAAGACATGGCGCATGGTCAGCACGGTCGGGCCGGCATCGACCGGGCCGGCGGTCGAGGGCAGGGTGCGCATCTTGCCGCCGGGAGCGCCAAGCGCCTCGATCACGCGCACCTCGCGCCCCGCGGCCGCGAGCCGGATGGCGGTGGCGAGCCCGCCCATGCCTGCCCCGATCACGACGATCCGATCCTGCCCCACAAGACCTCCCCCGAAAAAGTGTCAACTTAGATTGACTCGATTCAACCGCTATGTCCATTCTAATGGACAATTGCAGGTGTCTAGTCTAGTTGACAACCTGTCCCGGATACGGGCCGCCGCATCGAGGAAGGAGCCGCCGCCATGTCGCTGACCCCCCGCATCGAGGCCGCCATCGCGCGGGCCATCACCATCGGGCAGGCCCGCATCGCCGGCGCGCCGCCCCGGCTCGCCTCGGCGCTCGACTATGCCGTGACCCCCGGTGGCGCACGTATTCGCCCCACGATCTGCCTGTCGGTGGCGATGGCGTGCGGCGACGACATCCCCGAGCTGTCGGATGCCGCCGCCTCGGCGCTGGAGCTGATCCACTGCGCTTCGCTGGTGCATGACGACATGCCGTGCTTCGACAACGCCGATTTGCGGCGTGGCAAGCCCGCCGTGCACAAGGCCTATGGTGAGCCGCTGGCGCTGCTGACGGGCGACTCTCTGATCGTGCTGGCCTTCGAGGTGCTGGCGCGCGAGGCGCATCGCGACCCGCGGCGCTCGGCCGACCTCGTGGTGCACCTGGCGCAGCGCACCGGCATGCCGGGTGGCATCTGTGCCGGGCAGGGCTGGGAGAGCGAGGGCAGGATCGACCTGCGCGCCTACCACATGGCCAAGACCGGCGCGCTGTTCATGGCGGCCACTCAGATGGGGGCCATCGCGGCGGGGCAGGACCCCGAGCCGTGGGAGGAGCTGGGCGCGCGCATCGGCGAGGCGTTCCAGGTGGCCGACGACCTGCGCGACGCTCTGCTCGACACCGAGGCGTTGGGCAAGCCCGCCGCGCAGGACGTGACGCATGGCCGCCCCTCGGCGGTGACCGAGCTGGGAGTCGACGGCGCGATCCGGCGGCTGAAGGACATCCTTTCGGGCGCCATCTCCTCGATCCCCTCGTGCCCGGGCGAGGCGGCTCTGGCGCAGATGGTGAACGCGACCGCCGAGCGGCTGGTGCCGACGCAGGCCGCGGCCCGCGCGGCCCGCTGAGGGCGCAGGCGTGAGCGCGGCCGACACCGACACGCGCCAGGCAGGGGAGGCCCGGCCGATGGTGCAGGACGTTCCCGACCAGGGCCCGGAGCGCGCTTCCGCAAGGCGGCCGCTGTCGCTTGGCGCGCGCTGGCGACGCTGGCGCAACGCGCGGGTCGCCTCGCCCCGCTTCCAGAGCTGGGCCTCGGCCAACCCGTTGACCCGCCGTACAGCCAGGGCCGACGGCGAGCGGCTGTTCGATCTCGTGGCCGGGTTCGTGCACTCCCAGGTTCTGTTCGCGCTGGTGGAGCTCGACCTGCTGGCCGAGCTCTCGGCGGCGCCGCGGCCGGCGGCCGACCTTGCCCGCCGCCACCGGATCGATCCCCAGCGGATGGAGGCGCTGCTCCGCGCTGGCACCGCGCTGGGCCTGCTCGAGCGCGCGTGGGACGGCTACCAGACCGCGCGACTCGGTGCGGCGGCGATGGGCGTGCCGGGACTGGCCGACATGATCCGCCACCATTCCGTCTTCTACCGCGACATGGCCGACCCGCTCGCGCTGCTGCGCGACGAGGCCGATACCGAGCTGTCGCATTTCTGGCCCTACGTCTTCGGCGGCGGCATGCCGTCCGACGTCGCGGCCCGCTATTCCGGGCTGATGGCCGAGAGCCAGGGCCTCGTCGCCGAGGAGACGCTGCGCGCCGTCGAGTTCCGCGGCATCCGGCGGCTGATGGACGTGGGCGGCGGCACCGGCGCGTTCCTCACCGCGCTCGGCCGCGCCGTGCCGGAGCCGGACCTCGTGTTGTTCGATCTGCCCGAGGTGGCGCCGGGCGCGCGCGCCCGGTTCGACGCGGCGGGGCTGTCGGGCCGCGTGACGATCGTGCCCGGCTCGTTCCGCACGGACGCTCTGCCGCAGGGGGCCGACGCGATCAGCCTCGTGCGGGTGCTCTACGATCACGCCGACGAGACGGTGGCGGCCCTGCTCGCCACCGTGCGCGAGGCGCTGCCCGAGGGCGGCCGCCTGATCGTGTCGGAGCCGATGACCGGCGCCGCGAGGCCCGAGCGCGCGGGGGACGTCTACTTCGCCTTCTACTGCATGGCGATGCGCACCGGCCGCGCCCGCTCGCCCGGCGAAATCGCCCGACTGATGCGGGCGGCCGGCTTCGAGAGCGTGACCCATCGCCCCACCGCGCGCCCCTTCGTCACCTCGGTCGTCGAGGGGCGAAAGCCGGTGCGACACGAGGCCTGAATGCCAAGTGACGGAACCCTGTCCATTTCTGTTGACACAGATAAGTGTCAGTCTAAACTTACACCCACGCTGCCCAACGCCGTGACTCAGTGGGTCTGAGTCGCCCGCCAAGGAGGAGACAGCCGTGCAGACCAAAGCCGTGATCCTCGAACGCGCCGAAGCGCTCGACCTCGGAGAGGTGGAGCTGACCGGGCCGGGCAAGGGCGACCTGCTGATCCGGATCGACCATTCCGGCATCTCCACGGGCACCGAAAAACTCTTCTACACCGGCCAGATGCCTCCGTTTCCCGGCATGGGCTATCCGCTCATCCCCGGCTACGAGGCGGCGGGCGAGGTGATCGAGGCCGACCGCGACACCGGCTTCAAGTCCGGCGACTACGTCTTCGTGCCCGGCGCCAATTGCTACGGCGAGGTGCGGGGCCTCTTTGGCGGCGCCGCGCGGATGCTCGTGAGCCAGGCCGACCGCGTCACCCGGATCGACCGCGCCTGGGGCGCCGAGGGCGCGCTGCTCGCACTCGCCGCGACCGCGCGCCACGCCATGGCGGGCCTCAACAAGGAGATGCCCGATCTCGTGGTGGGCCACGGCGTGCTCGGGCGGCTGCTCGCACGGCTGGCCATCGCCGCCGGATCGGAGCCGCCCACTGTGTGGGAGATCGACGCCGACCGCGCGAAGGGCGCGATGGGCTACGACGTGATCCACCCCGACGACGATACCCGCCGCGACTATCGCTCGATCTACGACGCCAGCGGCAACGGCGCCCTGCTCGACACGCTGATCGGGCGGGTCGCGAGGGGAGGCGAGGTGGTGCTCGCCGGCTTCTACACCGAGCCGCTCAGCTTTGCCTTCCCCCCTGCGTTCATGAAGGAGGCCCGGCTGCGGATCGCGGCCGAATGGACGCATGACGACCTCGCTGCCACGCGCGCGCTGGTCGAAGCCGGGGCCCTCTCCCTGGGCGGCCTCATCACCCACAGGGCAAAGGCGGAACAGGCGCCCGAGGCCTATGCCACGGCGTTCAACGATCCCGCCTGCCTGAAAATGATTCTGGACTGGAGCGCGACATGAAGGACATCCCGAATCTCAAGGACTTCGACAAACGCCTGCGCGACGAAGCGGCCGAAGAGCCCTCGCTCGAGGTGCCGGCAGAGGAGCCCACGAAACACACCCAGATCATCGCGATCTACGGCAAGGGCGGCATCGGCAAGTCGTTCACGCTGGCCAATCTCAGCCACATGATGGCCGAGCAGGGCAAGCGGGTGCTGCTGATCGGTTGCGACCCCAAGTCGGACACGACCTCGCTGCTGTTCGGCGGCAAGGCCTGCCCGACGATCATCGAGACGTCGACCGCCAAGAACCTCGCCGGCGAACCGGTGAAGATCGGCGACGTCTGCTTCAAGCGCGGCGGCGTCTTCGCGATGGAGCTCGGCGGACCCGAGGTGGGCCGCGGCTGCGGCGGGCGCGGCATCATCCACGGCTTCGAGTTGCTGGAAAAGCTCGGCTTCCACGACTGGGATTTCGACTATGTGCTGCTCGACTTCCTGGGCGACGTGGTCTGCGGCGGCTTCGGCCTGCCGATCGCCCGCGACATGGCGCAGAAGGTGATCGTGGTCGGCAGCAACGACCTGCAGTCGCTCTACGTCGCCAACAACGTCTGCTCGGCGGTGCAGTATTTCCGCAAGCTCGGCGGCAATGTCGGCGTGGCCGGCATGGTCATCAACAAGGATGACGGCACCGGGCAGGCCCAGGCCTTCGCGCAGGCCGTGGACATCCCGGTGCTGGCCTCGATCCCTGCCGACGACGACCTGCGGCGCAAGTCGGCCTCCTACGAGATCGTCGGCACCAACGCCACGCAATGGGGCGCGCTCTTCGCCGAACTGGCCGAGAACGTCGCCGGCGCGCCGCCGACGCATCCGACCCCGCTCGACCAGGACGGGCTTCTGGCGCTGTTCGACAGCAAGGACACCGGCGGAGACTTCGTGCTCGTGCCCGCCACCGACGCCGACATGCGCGGCAAGAACGCCAAGCCGAAAGAGAGCCTGGAGGTCGTCTATGACGACGCGTGAGGCGCCTTCGTTCGGCGGGCGGAGCGGGGGGCCAGCCCCCCGCACCCCCCGGAGTATTTCCACCAAGATGATGGGGAGGAGTCATGTCGGGTGAGGTGACCTACGACGATGCCGCGGAGGCCCGTGTCGACATCGGGCAGGAGCGGCAGGCGCATGGCGCCGCGGCCGGCGAGGCGCCGGTCCTGCAGGACGGAATGGGATGTCATGCCGGGGCCGAGGAGATGGAGAAGGCCGCACGGATGGCGGGCAAGTCGGAGATCCTCGACCAGTACGCGAAGGATTATCCGCAGGGTCCGCACGACAAGCCGCAGAGCATGTGCCCGGCCTTCGGCTCGCTCCGCGTCGGCCTGCGGATGCGGCGGGTGGCGACGGTGCTGTCGGGCTCGGCCTGCTGCGTCTATGGGCTGACCTTCGTCAGCCACTTCTACGGAGCACGGCGCTCGGTCGGCTACGTGCCGTTCAACTCGGAGTCGCTGGTGACCGGCAAGCTCTACGAGGATATCCGCGACGCAGTCCACCAGATGGCCGACCCCGACAAGTACGACGCCATCGTGGTCACCAACCTCTGCGTGCCCACGGCATCGGGCGTGCCGCTCAGGCTCCTGCCCGACGAGATCGACGGTGTGCGCATCGTCGGCATCGACGTGCCTGGCTTCGGCATCCCCACGCACGCCGAGGCGAAGGACGTGCTGGCCGGCGCGATGCTGAACTACGCCCGAAAGGAGATCCAGGCCGGGCCCGTGCCCGCGCCCGAGGCGGGCGTATCGGACCGGCCCACCGTCACGATGCTGGGCGAGATGTTCCCGGCCGACCCGATGATCATCGGCCAGCTTCTGGCGCCCCTCGGCCTGGCTGCCGGGCCGGCCGTCCCCTGCCGCGAATGGCGCGAGCTCTACGCTGCGCTCGATTGCGGGGCGGTGGCGGCGATCCACCCGTTCTACACCGCTGCGATGCGCGAGTTCGAGGCGGCCGGGCGGCCCATAGTGCCTTCGGCCCCCGTGGGGCATGACGGCACAGCCGATTGGCTGGCGCGGATCGGCGATGCCTTCGGCCTGCCGGCCGACAAGGTGGCCGCGGCGCAGAACCAGTTTCTGCCCGCGATCAGGGCGGCCCTAGGGGCCATGCGGATCGACGGGACCATCACGCTGTCGGGCTACGAGGGCTCCGAGCTCCTCGTGGCGCGCCTGCTCGTCGAGAGCGGGGCGGAGGTGCCGTATGTCGGCACCGCCTGCCCGCGCACGGCGATGTCCGACCCCGACCGCGAGTGGCTGGAAGCCAGGGGCACCAAGGTCGTTTACCGGGCCTCTCTCGAGGACGACTGCGCGGCGATGGAGGCGATCAAGCCCGATCTGGCCATCGGCACAACCCCCGTGGTGCAGAAGGCGAAGGAACTCGCCATCCCCGGCCTCTACTTCACCAACCTCATCTCGGCGCGTCCCCTCATGGGGCCGGCGGGCGCCGGTAGCCTCGCCCAAGTGGTCAACGCTGCCATCGCCAACAAGGACCGGATGGACGGGATGAAGGAGTTCTTCGAGGGCGTGGGCCACGGCGACACCGCGGGCGTGTGGGAAGGCGATCCCAACCTCCGTCCTGATTTCCGCGCCGCCTACCAGAAGAAGCTCGACAAGAAGGCGCGCGCCGAGAAGGCGCAGGAGATGATCTGATGCGCCGCACCCTGCTTCTTCTTGCTCGAAATATCCCGGGGAGCGCGAGGGGCTGGCCCCTCGCTTCCGCCCTCACAAGGGGAGCGATCGGATGCTAGTCCAGGACCATGACCGCGCGGGCGGCTACTGGGGGGCGGTCTACGCCTTCACCGCCGTCAAGGGGATGCAGGTGGTGATCGACGGGCCGGTGGGGTGCGAGAACCTGCCGGTCACCTCCGTTCTCCACTATACCGACGGGCTGCCGCCGCACGAGCTGCCCATCGTCACGACGGGGCTCGGCGAGGAAGAGCTCGGCCGCGAGGGCACCGAGGGCGCGATGAAGCGGGCCTGGGGCGCGCTCGACCCGGCCCTGCCGGCGGTCGTCGTGACGGGCTCGATCGCCGAGATGATCGGCGGCGGCGTCACGCCCCAGGGCACCAACATCCAGCGCTTCCTGCCGCGCACCATCGACGAGGACCAGTGGGAGGCCGCCGACCGGGCCATGACCTGGCTCTTCACAGAGTACGGCATGACCAAGGGCCGGATGCCCCCCGAGAAGAAGCGCGAGGAGGGCACGGCCCCGCGCGTCAACATCCTCGGGCCGATGTACGGCACGTTCAACATGCCCTCCGATCTCGCCGAGATCCGCCGGCTCATCGAGGGGATCGGCGCCGAGGTGAACATGGTGATGCCGCTCGGCGCCCACCTCGCCGAGATGCGCAACCTCGTGAACGCCGACGTGAACGTGGTGATGTACCGCGAGTTCGGCCGGGGCCTCGCAGAGGTGCTGGGCAAGCCATACCTTCAGGCGCCGATCGGGATCGACTCCACCACACGCTTCCTGCGAAAGCTGGGCGATCTCACCGGGCTCGACCCCGAGCCGTTCATCGCGCGCGAGAAGCACTCCACGATCAAGCCGGTCTGGGATCTGTGGCGCTCGGTCACGCAGGATTTCTTCGCCACCGCCTCCTTCGGGATCGTGGCGAACGAGACCTACGCGCGCGGCGTGCGCCACTACCTCGAGCACGATCTTGGCTTCCCCTGCGACTTTGCCCATGCGCGGGTGGCGGGACGCAAGCCCAACAACGACCAGGTGCGCGCGGACATCCACCGCAAGCGGCCGCTGATCGTGATGGGCTCGATCAACGAGAAGATGTACCTCGCCGAGACCAAGGGCGGGCATGGGCCGCAGCCCGCCTTCATTCCTGCCAGCTTCCCCGGCGCCGCCATCCGGCGGGCCACGGGCACGCCCTTCATGGGCTATGCCGGGGCGACCTACCTGCTGCAGGAGGTGTGCAACGGCCTGTTCGACGCGCTGTTCCACATCCTGCCGCTGGGCAGCGAGATGGACGAGGCCTCGGCCACGCCCACCCGCCTGCGCCGCGACTTCCCGTGGGACGACGACGCGCAGGCCCTGCTCGACCGCATCGTGGAAGAGCACCCCGTTCTCACCCGCATCTCCGCGGCCAAAAGCCTGCGCGACGCCGCCGAGGCGGCCGCGCTCGAAGCGGGCGCGGAGCGCGTTCAGATCGACACCGTTCGCAAGCTCGCGCCTGCGGGCTTCGCCGCCGCCCAGGCGGGGCCGGACGGGGCCGACGAGCCCACCCTCAAGGGAGAAACCGCATGACGGATCACACGACGGACCTGCCGCTCGAGCCGCGCCGGCCCGAGCCGTCCCGCTACGCCACCCGGGCACGCGGAATGCCGGCCGCGCCGCGGCGGGAATTCTACGCCTATTTCGCCCTCATCTTTCTCGCGACGCTGCCGCTGGCCTTCGTGACGTGGACCCTCTCCGCGCTGCGCCAGTTCAAGCTGCCCGAGAAGGGGCCGATCGCCAAGGCGTGGAGCCAGGCGCGGATCATCACGCCGATGATCTTCTCCGCCTGAGGGCACGAGATACGCGCCTTTGGCCCGCCGCATCGCGCGGGCCCTCGGCGTGAACGCAATTCGCCTCGGCCAAGCGCCTGGGTGGATACCAAGCGGGGGCCGAGCCCCTGCAACCCGGCCGCGGGGTGCGCGGCGCAGTCTGAGTTTTCGGAGGAAACACATGGCTGACAATACCGACCTGTCCTTTACGGGTCTTACCGACGACCAGGCGCAGGAACTGCACAGCGTCTACATGCAGGGCCTCTGGCTCTTCTCGGCCGTCGCCGTCGTCGCCCACCTGGCGACCTTCATCTGGCGCCCCTGGTTCTGAGGAGGAATCGAGAATGGCACAATTCTACAAGATCTGGCTCGTTTTCGATCCGCGCCGCGTGTTCGTGGCCCAGGGCGTGTTCCTGTTCCTGCTCGCGGCGATGATCCACCTCGTGCTGCTGTCCACCGAGCGGTACAACTGGTTCGACGTGGCTGCCGCGAAGTACGGCGCGCCCGCCGCGGAGGCGTCCGAGTAATCGGCTCCGCCCGTTCCGGGCGGCCGGCGCACGGGCCGCCCGGAGCACTCTTTCACCGACGGCAGGCCAGGCCTGCGCGCGCTTGCGCGCGCGCAGGGTCGGGGTCCGCCGCCAAACCGGAGTAAGAAGATGGCTTTGCTCACCTTCGAACGAAAATATCGCGTGCCAGGGGGCACGCTCATCGGCGGCGACCTGTTCGATTTCTGGGTCGGGCCGTTCTATGTCGGGTTCTTCGGCGTCACGACGATCTTCTTCTCGGCGCTCGGCACGATCCTGATCTTCTGGAGTACGGCGGTCGACGGGGTCTGGAACCCCTGGCTGATCTCGATCGAGCCGCCCGATCTGTCATACGGCCTCGGCTTCGCGCCGCTGCAGGAGGGGGGCTTCTGGCAGATCATAACGATCTGCGCGACCGGCGCCTTCCTGAGCTGGATGCTGCGCGAGGTGGAGATCTGCCGGAAGCTGGGCATCGGCTACCATGTGCCCTTCGCCTTCGGCGTGGCGATTTTCGCCTACCTGAGCCTCGTCGTCATCCGCCCGGTGCTGATGGGCGCCTGGGGCCACGGCTTCCCATACGGGATCTGGACCCACCTCGATTGGGTCTCGAACGTAGGCTACCAATACGGCAATTTCCACTACAATCCGGCGCACATGATCGCGATCACGTTCTTCTTCGCGACCACTCTCGCCCTCGCTCTCCACGGCGGTCTGATCCTCTCGGCGGTCAACCCCAAGAAGGGCACCGAGATGAAGACGCCGGACCACGAAGACACCTACTTCCGCGACTTCATCGGCTACTCGGTGGGGACGCTGGGGATTCACCGCGTGGGCCTGCTTCTGGCGCTCAACGCCGGCTTCTGGTCGGCCGTGTGCATCGTGATCTCCGGCACCGTCTGGTTCGACCAGTGGATCGCCTGGTGGGATTGGTACGTGTTCCTCCCCTGGTGGGGTGACATTCCTGGAGGCGTCAATGGCTGAGTATCAGAACATCTTCACCCAGGTTCAGGTGCGTGGCGAACCCGAGTTCGGCATGGCCGGCACGGGCGACGACTTCGAAATGGACGAACGGGTGGGCCGGCCGGGCTTCTCCAACCTCCTGGGGTGGTTCGGCAACGCCCAGCTGGGGCCGATCTACCTCGGCTCGTTCGGGGTGGTCTCGCTGGTGACGGGCACGCTGGCCTTCGTCCTGATCGGCCTGAGCTACTGGGACCAGGCGGGCTACAACCCGGCCGTGTTCCTGCGGGATCTGTTCTACTTCTCGCTGGAGCCGCCCGCGCCCGAATACGGCCTGTCGATCCCGCCCCTTGGCGAGGGCCTCGGCTTCCTCGTCGTGGGCTTCCTGCTCCTGATCAGCGTCATGGCGTGGTGGATCCGCTCCTATCTGCTCGCCGAGCAGCTGGGGATGGGCAAGCACATCGCCTGGGCGTTCCTCTCGGCGATCTGGCTGTTCCTCGTGCTCGGCCTGATCCGGCCGATCCTGATGGGCAGCTGGTCGGAGGCGGTGCCTTACGGCATCTTCACCCACCTCGACTGGACGAACAATTTCTCGCTCCGCTACGGGAACCTGTTCTACAACCCGTTCCACGCCCTCTCGATCGTGTTCCTCTACGGATCGACCCTGCTGTTCGCCATGCACGGCGCGACGATCCTCGCCGTCTCCCGCTTCGGCGGCGACCGCGAGATCGAGCAGATCGTCGATCGCGGCACGGCGGCCGAGCGTGCGGCGCTGTTCTGGCGCTGGACCATGGGCTTCAACGCCACGATGGAGGGCATCCACCGCTGGGCCTGGTGGTTCGCGGTGCTGACGACGCTCACGGGCGGCATCGGCATCCTGATCACCGGCACGGTCGTGGACGACTGGTACGCCTGGGCTCAGGCCCACGGCTACGCCCCGATGAACTGAGGAGAGCGTGATGTCCGACAAACCGACCCGTCCCATCTTCGGCGAGCGCCGCGATCCGTCCCTGTTCCAGGAAGGCGCGATGCTCATGGCAAAGGGTGCGGCCTACGGCGCGGCGGTGTTCTTCGGGGCGATGGCGATCATCTTCATCCTGATCGCCATCGGCGCGACCCTGCCGCCCGAGAGCAAGGAGGCGCCCGACCCGTCCCTCGGGGCGATCGAGGCGCCGTCCGAGATCCGGGCCGCCTGACGGCGCGCCGACCGAGATCCGGGCCGCGTCCATGCGGCCCAGAGACCCGGCGCGCGGCGCCACCACAGACGCGCCGCCGCCGACAGCCCGTTCGGGCCGCCCACATGGCCCGGGCACGGGGGTCCCACCCCCGGTTCCCTTCCTGTTGGCTACAGGACACTGGCGCCGCGCGGGCCGCGGCCAGCAGGTTTCAGCCTGTGCGGCGCCCTTTCGGATTCGCATCGTGACCGGAGGAGAGAGCGATGTCTGACCGCCCCCATACCCCCACGCTCGACCGTGTTGCCGGGCCCGCCGACCTCAAGGCGCTGACCGACCGGGACCTCGGGCGATTGGCCGACGAACTGCGCGCCGAGACGATCTCGGCAGTGTCGGAGACGGGCGGCCATCTCGGCTCCTCGCTCGGCGTCGTCGAGCTGACCGTCGCGATCCACGCCGTGTTCGACACGCCCAAGGACAAGCTCGTCTGGGATGTCGGCCATCAGTGCTACCCCCACAAGATCCTCACCGGCCGCCGCGGGCGCATCCGCACCCTGCGGCAGGAGGGGGGGCTGTCGGGTTTCACCAAGCGCTCGGAATCGGTTTACGACCCGTTTGGCGCGGCACATTCGTCGACCTCGATCTCGGCCGCGCTCGGCTTCACCGTGGCGCGCGACATGGGCCAGCCCACCGGTGACGCGGTGGCGGTGATCGGCGACGGCTCGATCAGCGCAGGCATGGCCTACGAGGCACTCAACAATGCCGGTCACGAGGGCCGGCGGATGTTCGTGATCCTCAACGACAACGAGATGTCGATCGCGCCGCCTGTCGGCGCCATGTCGAGCTACCTGTCGGGGCTCTACGGAACGCCCTTCGCGAAGATGGCCGAGGGCTTCGAGGCGGCGCTGCCGGGGCCGTTCCGCGACGGCGCGCGCCGTGCCCGCCAGCTCGTGAGCGGCACGGCCCATACCGGCGGCACGCTCTTCGAGGAGCTGGGCTTCACCTATATCGGGCCGGTCGACGGGCACGACATGGAAAGCCTGCTGATGGTGCTGCGCGCGGCCAGGGCGCGGGCGACCGGGCCGGTGCTGATCCACGCGCTGACGAGGAAGGGCAAGGGCTACGCCCCGGCCGAGACCTCGTCAGACAAGTATCACGGCGTGGCGAAATTCGACGTGGCGACCGGCACGCAGAAGAAATCGAAGAGCAACGCGCCGGCCTACACCAAGGTGTTCGGCAACACGCTGACGCAGCTCGCCGCCGAGGACCCGTCGATCGTGGCGGTGACGGCGGCGATGCCCTCGGGGACCGGCGTGAACATCATGGCCGATCGCTTCCCCGCCCGTGTCTTCGACGTCGGCATCGCCGAGCAGCACGGCGTGACCTTCGCCGCCGGCATGGCGGCGGGAGGGCTTAAGCCGTTCTGCGCGATCTACTCCACCTTCCTGCAGCGCGGCTACGACCAGGTCGTGCACGACGTGGCGTTGCAGGGCCTGCCGGTGCGCTTTGCCATCGACCGGGCGGGGCTCGTGGGCGCCGACGGGGCGACCCACGCGGGCGCCTTCGACGTCGCCTACATGTCGAACCTGCCGGGCATGGTCGTCATGGCCGCGGCCGACGAGGCGGAGCTGGTGCACATGACCACCACCGCCGCAGCCTGGGACGAGGGCCCCATCGCCTTCCGCTACCCGCGCGGCGACGGGGTGGGCGTCGAGATGCCCGAGCGCGGCAGCGTGCTGGAGATCGGCAAGGGCCGCATCGTGCGCGAGGGCGAGGGCGTGGCGATCCTGTCGTTCGGCGCGCATCTCGACGAGGCGTTGCGCGCCGCCGAGAGCCTTGGCGCGCGGGGCGTGACCTGCACGGTGGCCGACGCGCGCTTCGCCAAGCCGCTCGATACCGAGCTGATCGGCCAGCTCGCTCGCCACCACGGCGCGCTGATCACGGTCGAGCAAGGGGCGCGCGGCGGCTTCGGCGCGCACGTGCTGCACCACCTCGCCGAGACGGGCCAGCTCGACGCCGGCCTGAGGGTGCGGACGATGACGCTGCCCGACCGCTTCATCGACCATGCGAGCCCCACCGCGATGTATGCCGACGCGGGCCTGACCGCCGACGACATCGCCGCGACGGCGCTGCGCGCTCTGGGGATCGAGACGCCGGCCTTCGGCGCCGCGCGCGCGTGAGACGCGCGCAAGAGCCTTGAGGAAGGCTCTTGCAAATTCCTTCTTAAAGGAATTTGCCCGCGGCGCGTGCGGGCGTGGGTGCTCAGAGCGCGTCGGCGGTCTGTTTCAGCAGGTCGGCCGAGGCTTGCAGGGCCGCCGCCTCGCCGTCGTCGAGGCTGGGGCTGAGTTCGGCCAGAATCCCCTCGGCGCCGATCAGCCGCGGCACGGAAAAGGCCACGCGCGGATAGTCGGTCAAGGCCTCGCTCTCGGCCGACAGCGACAGCACGGCGCGCTCGTCCTGGGCGATGGCCGAGACGATGCGCGCGAGCCCCCCGCCGATGCCGTAATTCGTGGCTCCCTTGCCCGAGATGATGCGGTAGGCGGCGCGGCGCACGCCGTCGTCGACCGTTTCCCTGACCGACTGGGTGATGGGCGCGCGGACTTGCGCGGCGAAGGCCTCGAGCGGCATGGTGCCGACGCGCGCGCCCGACCAGCCGAGCACCTCGCTGTCGCCGTGCTCGCCCAGGACATAGGCATGGATCGACCGCGACGAGACGCCGAGATGCCCTGCGAGCAGGGATCGGAAGCGCGCGGTGTCGAGGATCGTGCCGGAGCCTATGACGCGCGACGTCTTCAGCCCCGACAGGCGCAGGGCGACGGTCGTCATGATGTCGACCGGGTTGGTGGCGATCACGAGGATCGGGTCGGGCACCACGCGCAGCACCTGCCCGATCACGTCTTCGAACACGGCCGCGTTGCGCGACAGGAGGGCGAGCCGGCTCTCGCCAGGCTGCTGGTTGACGCCGGCGGACAGGATCACGATGCCCGCGCCCGCCAGCGCCCCGTAGCCGCCGGCCGATACCCGGGCGGGCGAGGCGAAGGGCATGGCATGCAGGATGTCGGCCGCCTGCGCCTCGGCCAGAGCGTCGTTGCGATCGACCAGCACGACCTCCTGCGCCGCGCGCATCAGCCCGATCGCGTAGGCTGCGGTCGCGCCCACCGCCCCGGCGCCCACGATTCCGACTTTCATGCTCTTCTCCCGTCTGCCTGGTCGCTTCGCCTTTCTGCGGGTGCGAAAGGCACGGCGAAAGGGCGCACCCTGACGCGGGGGCGCGGCGCTCAGACGCGGACGAGGCTGCCGAAGATGCTGTCGCGATGCTCGCGCAGGTAGATCTGCAGCCAGGGCGTGAAGCGGTGCGGCCGGCGCGAGATCTCGGCGGTCAGGTCGTAGAAGCCGACCCATTCGACCTGCGAGACCTCGTCGGGGTTTGGCGCGACCTTCATCTTGCGCTCGGAGATCGCGGTGAAGATGTCGACCACCTCGTGCTCGATCAGGCCGCCGCCCACCTCCGCGCGGTATTCCACCGTGTCGCGGTGGGCGGGGTAGAGGCCCTCGATGCCCAGCTCCTCCTTCAGCCGCCGCACCGCGCATTCGGCCGGCCCCTCGCCCCAGTGGGGATGGGTGCAGCAGGTGTTCGTCCACAGGCCCGGCGTGTGGTACTTCGACAGCGCGCGCCGTTGCAGCAGGACGTTCTCGCCATCGAGGACGAAGACGGACACGGCCTTGTGCTTCAGCCCCTTGCGGTGGACCTCGAGCTTCTCCACGGGAGCGAGCTCCCCGTCCACCCAGGCCGGGATCATCGTGTCCGTCATTCGGGCCTTCTCGTCGGTCTCAGGTGGAGACCGCCGGAACGATCCCCATCAGGTGCGCCACGTTCTTGAGCCCGATCTTGATGTGCGCCAGCGGCCGCGCCTTCACGAGCTTCTTGTTCATGTAAGCCTCGAACGTGAGGCGTTGCACGTCGACATCATGACACAGCGACACGAAGCGCTCCCGCCGCTCGTCGGAGCGGTAGTAGGCGTCCTGCATCGCGCCGAGGATCTTGAAGACGTTCTTGTGCTCTTTCATGAACAGGGAGCGCGCGAGCTGAAGATCGCGCGCACGCCCCGTCTTGAGCGCGGCCTGCGCGGCGGTGGCGGCGGCCCGCCCCCCGGCCATCGCGTAGTAGATGCCTTCGCCGGAAGATGGCGCCACGACGCCCGCTGCGTCGCCCGCCAGCACGACGTCCTTGCCGTTGTCCCAGCGGTCGAGCGGTTTCAGCGGAATCGGCGCGCCCTCGCGGCGAATCGTGTCGCACTCTTCCAGGCCCGCGGCGAGGCGCAGGGCCGCGGTGGCCTCCTTCAGGTCGACGTCCTTTACCATCGAGCCCATGCCGACCGAGGCCGACTTTCCGTGAGGGAACACCCAGCCGTAGAAATCGGGCGATATCTTGCCGTCGTAGATCACGTCGCAGCGGTGCGCCTCGTAGGCGCCGTTGATGCACTCGGCCTTGGCGCCGGTGGGGTCGATGATCTCGTGGTAGGCGATGACGTAGGGGATCTTGTCGCCGCCCTTCACCTCCTGCCGGGCCACGTTCGAGCGGGCTCCATCGGCCCCGATTACGTATTTGGTCGGCAGGCGCACCTCATCCCCGCTGGCCTTGTCGCGGTAGACGACGACGGTCTTGCCTTCCTCCCGCACGATCTCCTTGAAGGTGCCGGTGTGGCGGTCGGCCCCGGCCCTGGCCGCGCGGTCGCGCAGGAACTCGTCGAAATGCTCGCGGTCGACCATGCCGACGAAGCCGTTCTCGATGGGGATGTCGACGTGGCGGTGGGTGGGCGAGATCATCCGCGCCGTGTCGATCTTGGCCACGAGCTGGCTGTCTGGGATGTCGAAATCGGCGATCAGGCGGGGCGGGATGGCGCCCCCGCAGGGCTTGATTCGCCCCGCCCTGTCGATCATGGCCACGCGCTTGCCGGCGCGGGCGAGGTCTTCGGCGGCGGTGGCGCCCGAGGGGCCGCCCCCCACGACAACGACGTCGTAGTCCATCTTTCTCACTCCCCTGGGACGAGCGCCGGATTCGGCGCGCTCGGTTTCGACATCATGCGGAAGGCCATGCTGGCCGCGAGCAGGAACAGCCCCGCCTCCGCGAGGAACACCGCGCCGAAGGCGGGCGCATCGTCCATGACGGTGCGCATCGCGTCGACCGCGCCGGCGCCGACGAGCCCGCCGAAGCCCGCGGCGATGGCCTGTGCGGCGCCCCAGAGGCCCATGCGCGTGCCCTCTCGCTTTTCGCGGCCCTGCCCGGCCAGCGCCATCATCGAGCCGATGGCGGCGACGGCGAACATGCCGTTGAAGAAGCCCATGGCGACGACCATCGGCACCAGCGGCGCGCCGGGGCCGAGCGGGCCGAGCGCGGCGAGGCCCACCTGCGTGGCGGCCGAGCCGATGCAGCCGGCGATGACCCAGGTGCGAAGCGAGCCGATGCGCAGGGCGGTGCCTGCGATCCCGACGGTGACCATTCCGAGGAACACGCCGCCGTTCTGCGCGCCCGAAAGCGAGGTCGATTGCCCGGGCGAAAAGCCGAAGACGAGGCCGGCATAGGGCTCGAGGATCAGCTCCTGCATGAAGTAGGCGGTCATCGACAGGAACACGAAGATGGTGAAGCGGCGCGCATCGTGCTCGGCCCAGACCTCTTTCAGGCCCTGCAGGAAGGGCTGCTCTTCCGGCGCGCGCTCGGCGTGCACGCCACGCTCGACACCCCAGACGGCAAGGCAGGTGACGGTGACCGCGGCCGTGGCGACGATGGCGACGATGGTGAGCATCCGCTCGGGCGAGTAGGGCTCGAGCACCGCGCCGACGATGCCGGCGGTCGCGGCGATGCCGAGGATCATCATCAGCCAGGTGATCGTGGCGGCGGCAGGCCGCCGCTCGGGCGCCGTGGCGGTGGCGAGCAGCGCCAGAAGCGAGGTGCCCGACGCGCCCACGCCGATGCCGATCAGGATATAGGCGAGGATCGAGATGGCGAGCCCGGTGGAAAACGACTCCTCCATCGCCCAGACGCCGGTGGCGGCGAGCATGCCGCCCGCGGCCAGCACGGCCATGCCGGTGACGATCCAGAAGCTGCGCTTGCCGCTCGTGTCGGACAGAAAGCCCCAGTTGGGCCGTGTGATCTGGATACCGTAATGCAGCGCCACCAGCAGGCCGGGCAGCACGGCGGGCAGCGCCAGTTCGACCACCATCAGGCGGTTGAGGGTCGAGGTCATCAGCACGACGATGGCGCCGAGCGCCATCTGCACCGCGCCGAGGCGGAAGATCGACAGCCACGAGAGCGTCATCCCATCCCCCGCAGCGCGAAGGCGGCGACCATCATGCCCGAGACGTAGAGGCCCACGCCCGGCCCGTTGTACCATGGCGCCCGGCCCTTCGGATCGCGCAGCAGCACCTGCATCGCCCAGACCTGCCCGAAGAGGCCGGCGGCGATGGCGGCGGCGAAGGGCTCCTGCCCCCAGTGGAACAGGAGCGCGACGACCGCGACCTGCGGTATCGCCATGATCCAGCAGGCCAGCCGCGCCGCGCGCTCCGGGCCTAGCGTGACGGGCAGCGAATTGACGCCCATCTGCCGGTCGCCCTCGAGCGCCTTGAAGTCGTTGAGCGTCATGATCCCGTGTGCGCCGATGCCGTAGAGCAGCGCGATGACGACGATCTCGATTCGGGGCGCGCCGGCCGAGAGCACGGCGGCGCCGGTGAACCACGGCAGCGATTCGTAAGACAGGCCCACGAGGCCCGGCCCCCACCAGCCCGACCGCTTCAGCCGCACCGGCTCGGCCGAATAGGCCCAGGCGGCGAGCACGCCGACGACGGTCGCGGCAAAGCCCCAGGGCCCGAGAAACCAGCCCACGAAGAGCGAGAGCGCCGACATGGCCAGCGCGATGTACAGGCCCCAGCGGCCGGGGATGCGGCCCGACGGAATGGGGCGGTCCGGCTCGTTGATCGCGTCGACGTGCCGGTCGCACCAGTCGTTCGCGGCCTGGGACATGCCGCAGACGATGGGGCCGGCCAGGATGATGCCGAGGAGCACCAGCCCCCAGCCCTGCACGAAGCTGCCGCCGGCTGAGACCGCGCCGCAGAGAAACGCCCACATGGGCGGAAACCACGTGATCGGCTTGATCAGCGTCAGCGCGGCGCGCGGCTCGGGCAGGCGGCGAACCGCCGATGCGGGAGCGGAGTGTAAACCTGAGCTTACAGTCATGGCGTCAGAGAATAGCACAGAAACGTCCCGATCAAGAAGAAAGATCGGGCGGCGCTGCGGCGAAAGTGTCCACTTAAACTTACAGTTCTGAGGCGCTGGCCGACGGGGGCGTTAACCTTTTGGCAAGATTTGTGTGACTTCGCGCCGGTATTCCGCCCAATTTACAGCGGATTCTTCGCTTAGTGAGTGTACATGTCTCCGTCGCCGCCTCACCAGCCCCGGTTCGCGCGGGCCCAATGCCTCTCCGACCTTCGCGCCCTCTCGGCCATGTCGGTGGCGCGGGCGGGCGCCGTGGCCGAGCGGATCGCCGCGTCCCTTCCCGGGGCGGAGGCGGGCGACGTGGCCGCGGCGTTGCGCTCGGGGCGCCTGCCGGCCGGCGCCGGGCCGCTGCGCGAGGCGGTCGAACTGGCCGCGACGCTGCCCGACCGCGACGCGCCGGCCTTTCACGCGGCCACCGCGCTCCTGCTCGCCGAGGCGCTCGAGGGGGCGAGCCCCCTCGCGCCGCCCGACCTCGCTGCCTATCACGACGCCCACGCAGGCGCCTACCGCGCCGCCCCAGCCCCGGTGCGGGCGGCGCTGATGAACGGCTTTCGCCTGCTCCACGATGCGGGCGCCGCCCCGCTCGACGCGCCGCCGACGCGCGCCGACCGGGCGACGCGCGCCTGCGTCGTCGTCGAGGCAGGTCTGAAGGGGGCTCCGCTGCATCTGCGCCTGCCGCTGCTCGCCGCGCTCGCCGGGGGCGCACCGGGCGAGACCGAGGCGCTGTGGCGCGACCGCGGGCGCGATCTGGTCGCCGCGCCGCCCGTGGCCGATGCCATGCGCCACCTCTACGAGACGCGCGACGACTGGGACCCGTGGCGCGACTGGCCCGACGACCGGATCGCGGCAGAGGGCGTTGCCATCCCCTTCGAGGCGCCCTAGGGCCGGGGCATGGCCAAACCTGCTTCTGCCCCCAAGGTCTACACGCTGCTTGTCGAGGTCGGCCGCGCGGCGGACGACGGGTTGCCCGAGGGCGCCACCGGCGCGGGGTTGCTCTGCTACGCCTCGGGGCGCGACGAGGAGGAGGCGGTGCGCGAGACGGTGCAGGTGCTCCGGCAGGCCGGACTCGCGCCGCTCGACGTGACCGGCTACGGCACGCTGGCCGAGCGCCTTGCCGAGGGGCACGAGATCGCCCCCGAGGAAAAGGGCCTGATGGATCGCGCGGCGCAGGAAAACGCCGTGGTGGTGGCGCAGGTGACGCCCGTCTTCGGAGATGACGACACCGCCGCTTCCGACTGACCGGGCCTGCGTGGCGACGTCGCACTTGCCGCTGCGGCGGCTGCAATGCTTGATGCGCCGCGGGGGGCGGGGGAGCGGCGATGGGCGCGGCGCGAAAGAGGATCTGGGGCTGGTTCTTCTTCGACTGGGCGAGCCAGCCCTACAACACGCTGCTGCTCACCTTCATCTTCGGCCCCTATGTCGCCGAGGTGCTGGGCGACGGCAGCCGCGCGCAGGCCGCCTGGGGCTACGGCGTGGGCGCGGCGGGCGTGGTGATCGCGCTTCTCGCCCCCTTCCTCGGCGCGATGGCCGACAAGGGCGGCAGCCGCATACCCTGGATCGCGCTGTTCTCGGTGTTCTACGTGATCGGCGCGGCGAGCCTGTGGTTTGCCGCACCGGGCGATTTCGACCTCGTGCGCACGCTGGTCTTCTTTGCCCTCGGCCTGATCGGAATGGAGTTCGCCACGATCTTTACCAACGCGATGCTGCCCACGCTTGGGCCCGCGCGCGAAGTCGGGCGCCTCTCGGGCAGCGGCTGGGCCTTCGGCTATCTCGGCGGGCTGGTGGCGCTGGTGGTGATGCTGCTGTTCTTCGCCGAAAGTGCTGCGGGCACCACCCTGCTCGGGATCGAGCCGCTCTTCGGCCTCGATCCGGCAGAGCGCGAGGGTACCCGTTTCGTCGGCCCGTTCACGGCGCTCTGGTTCGTCGTGTTCATGGTGCCGTTCTTCCTGTGGGTGCGCGAGCCGCGCCGCCCCGGCGCACTGCCGCCCGGCGCCGCCGCGCGCGCCGCGTGGCCGGAACTCAAGGCGACGCTGCGCAGCCTGCCGCGGCGGCCGTCGCTGTTCTCGTTTCTCGGCGCGTCGATGCTCTACCGCGACGCGCTCAACGGCTTCTACTTCTTCGGCGGCATCTTCGCCGCCGGCGTGCTGGGCTGGTCGGTGGTCGATCTCGGCGTCTTCGGCATCCTCGCCGTCATCACCGCCGCCCTCTTCGCCTGGGTCGGCGGACGGGCCGATTCGCACTTCGGCCCGAAGCCGGTGATCGTGGTCTGCCTGCTTGTTCTGTCGGCGCTGGCGGCGACGGTCGTGTTCCTGTCGCGCGAGTCGGTCCTCGGCATTGCCGTGGCACCCGACTCGCGGCTGCCAGACATCACCTTCTACATTGTGGGGGCCGGCATCGGCGCGGCCGGCGGTGCGCTGCAATCCGCGTCGCGCTCGATGATGGTGCGGCAGGCCGCGCCCGAGCACATCACGGAAGGCTTCGGCCTCTACGCACTGGCTGGCAAGGCGACCGCGTTCCTCGCGCCGCTGCTCGTCGGCGTCGTCACCGATGCCACAGGCAGCCAGCAGGCGGGCATCGTTCCGCTCATTGCATTGTTCCTCGCCGGCCTGTTTCTGCTAATGTGGACGAAACCGGACGGAGCACGCGACGAATGGATCTTGCCGCCCGACTCGCAGCCCTCGCGCTGACCCTGTGCCTCGCCGCACCCGCGGCCCTCGCGCAGCAGAAGGCCAACGTGCTTTTCGGACGGATCGACGCGCCCTCGCGGGAAAGGGCCGAGGCCATCGGCTCCTACGCCAAGGGCTGCGCCGCGGGCCTCGTGCAGCTTCCCGAGACGGGGCCGACCTGGCAGGCGATGCGCCTGTCGCGCAACCGCAACTGGGGCCACCCCGAGGCGATCGCCTTCATCGTCGACCTGTCGGAATTCGCCACGCGGGTCGGCTGGAAGGGACTTTATGTCGGCGACATCTCGCAGCCCCGCGGCGGACCCATGACATCCGGTCACCAGAGCCACCAGATCGGGCTCGACATCGACATCTGGATGAAGCCCGCGACGCGGCTCGACCTGTCGAGGGCGCAGCGCGAGAGCCTGTCGTCGATCTCGGTGCGCTCGGTCGACCAGCGCGCGGTCAACGGCAACTGGACGCGCGCGCATCACGAGATCCTAAAGCGCGCCGCGCAGGACAGCCGCGTCGACCGCGTCTTCGTCACGCCGCCGGTCAAGATCGAGATGTGCAAGACCGCCCGGCGCAGCGACCGCGACTGGATGCAGAAGATCCGCCCGATCTACGGTCACCACTATCACTTTCATGTCCGGCTCAAGTGCCCCGGCGGCAACCGTGCCTGCGAGACACAGCGGCCCACGGTGTCCGAGCTGTCCAAGGGGGGCGACGGCTGCGACGATACACTGATGTGGTGGGTGACCGACTACCTCAACCCGCCAAAGGTGCAGAAGCCGGCCGAGCCCGCACCGAAGCGCCGCAGCGCGCGCGACTACACGTTGGCCGACCTGCCCCGCCAGTGCCAGCAGGTCCTCGCCGCGCGCTGAGGGCGGCGGCACGGCTGGTGCTCGCGGCGCTCGCTGCCGCGGGCGCGGGCGTGGCCGCCGCCGCCGAGCCGGGCGACGCCGTCGCCCTGCCGCTGCCCTATGCCGGGCCGCTCGGCGGCTGGTCGGGCATCGACGTGTCGCCCGACGGCACGCGCTTCTTCGCGGTGACCGATGCAGGGCGACTCACCTCGGGGCGGTTGCTGCGCGAGGGCGGCACGCTCGTCGGAATGGACGCGCCGCCGCCACGCCGCCTGGCCGGCCTGCGCGGGCAGCCCACCATCCAGGAATCCGACGATTCCGAGGGGATCGACGTCGACTGGGAGACGGGCGAAGTCTGGATCTCGTTCGAGGGGTTCGCCCGCCTGCGCCGCTACGCGCCGCCTGACATGGGCGCGCACTGGGTGCCCGACGTGCCGACGGAGTTCCTGCCCGGCCACAACCGCGGCTTCGAGGCGCTGGCGCGCGATCCTGCGGGCGACGCCTACACCCTGCCCGAACAGCCCGCATCGGGCTACGGGCCGATGACCGTCTACCCGCTCTACCGGCTCGACAGCTCGTCGGGCGCGTGGGAGGTCGCCGCGCGACTCACGCACGACCGCGACTGGCTGGCCACCGGCGCCGATTTCGGCCCCGACGGCGCGTTCTACCTGCTCGAGCGCCGCTTTCTCGGCGTGGCCTTCGCCTCGCGCCTGCGCCGGTTCGATCTGCGCGAGGGCGCCGGTCTGCTCGACGGCGAAGAGGTCTGGCGCTCGTCGCTCGGGCGCTATGGCAACCTCGAGGGGCTTGGCCTCTGGCGCGACGACGAGGGGCACCTGCGCGCCGTCATGGTGGCCGACGACAACCACAAGCGCTGGCAGCGCGGCCAGATCGTCGAGGTGACGCTGCCTCTTGCGCCCCTGAAGGCGCAGCGGTAGCGGGAGGGCTTCCGGGCTCGGCCCGGACAAGTCTCCGCAACCTTGTAAAAACGGACTGATCGATGACCCGCCAAGCCCTGCCCGGCATCCTCGCCATGGCCGCCATCGTCGTGGCCTCCAACATCCTCGTCCAGTACCTGCTCGGCGACTGGCTGACATGGGGGGCGCTGACCTACCCGCTCGCCTTCCTCGTCACCGACCTGATGACCCGCCTCTACGGTCCGGCGCTCGCCCGACAGGTCGTGTTTACCGGCTTCATCGTGGGCGTGTTCTGTTCGCTCGTCGCCTCGCAGTTCGATGCCACGACATTTCGCATCGCGGTGGGCTCGGGCACGGCGTTCCTCGTCGCCCAACTGCTCGACGTGTCGGTGTTCGACCGGATGCGCGGGCGCGCGTGGTGGCAGGCGCCCCTTGCCTCGACCTTGATCGGCTCGACCGTCGACACGGCGCTGTTCTTCTCCATCGCCTTTGCCGCCGCGTTCAACGCGCTCGAGCCTGCCAACGCCCCCACCTGGGCGCAGGAGACGCTGCCGCTCCTCGGCGCCGGGCCGGTCGCGCCGCTCTGGGTGTCGCTCGCGGTGGCGGATTGGGGCGTGAAGCTGACGCTGGCGCTGATCGCGCTGATCCCCTTCCGCCTGATCGTGGCGCGGGCGGGCGGCGACGCGGCCGAGGAGCATTGACTTCTGCCGCGGGCGTGCCACCCTCGTTATGGAGTTCAACAATGGAAAGGAGGTGATCCAGTGTCGAGAGTCATGCTGGAGAGAGGTGTCGGGACAGCGCGAGAGGCGCGCCTCTGAGGCAGCCCTCGGTGGTCGGAAGCCCGCGTTGGCGACAGCCTGACCGACCCCACCTCCTGAATGCTCGGAAGGGCCGCTCCGAAGGGGCGGCCCTTTTTCGTGACTGCACGGCGGGCTAGGACGACCGGAATGCGCGCCGCGATTCTCGCCGCCTTTCCCTACACGCTCGCCGTATTCGCTGCGGGTGCCGCGCTGGGCACCTGGCGCACGCTCGTGCTCGCCCCGCGGTTGGGCGAGGGGCCGGCGATCCTGCTCGAGGTGCCCGTCATGCTGGCCGTCAGCTACGGCGTCGCCCTCTGGGTCGTTCGGCTGGTCAGCGTGCCCGCGCGGCTGGCGCCCCGCCTTGCGATGGGCGCGGCCGCGTTCGTCGTGCTGCAGGCGGCCGAGGTGGCCCTGTCGACGCTGATCCTGGGCCGATCGCTGGCCGAGCACTGGGCGGCCATCGTGTCGGCCGAGCGGCTTGCCGGGCTGGCGGCGCAGGCGGTCTTTGCGGCGATGCCCGCGCTGCTGCTGATCGGCTCGCGCCGTCCGTGACCGGGCTTTCGCCGCCGCGGCCCTTCTGCCATTCTCCGGCCATGTTGCGCGTCACCGACGATATCGCCCTCGACGAGTGGGAAATGACTGAGCATTTCGTCCGGTCGTCTGGCCCCGGCGGGCAGAACGTCAACAAGGTGGCCACCGCGGTCGAACTGCGCTTCGAGGCGGCGCGCAGCCCCAACCTGCCCGACCCGGTCAAGACGCGGCTCAGGCGACTGGCCGGCCGGCGCTGGACCGACGAGGGCGCGATCGTGCTCAAGGTCGACGAGACGCGCAGCCAGGCCCGCAACCGCGAGATCGCGCGGCAGCGGCTGGCCGATCTTGTCGCCCGCGCCGCGGTCGCGCCCAAGCGGCGCAAGCCCACGCGGCCCACGCTCGCCTCCAAGCGGCGGCGGCTCGAGGCCAAGACGAAGCGCGCCGGGGTCAAGGCGATGCGCGGTCGCGTCTCGTCGGGCGACGAGTGAGGGGAGGCACGCGATGGAGAGCCTCGGTGCCCGCCGCACGCGCCTGATGGGGCCGAACGTGCCCACCTTCTATCGCCGCCCGCTCGAGATCGTGCGCGGCAAAGGCGTGTGGCTGTGGGATGCCGACGGACGGCGTTACCTCGACGCCTACAACAACGTGCCCCATGTCGGCCATTGCCACCCTCGCGTGGTCGAGGCCGTCTCGCGGCAGCTCGCCACGCTCGACACCCATTCGCGCTACCACCACGCAGGCATCCTCGACTATGCCGAGCGGCTGACGGCCACCTTCGACGACGGGCCGATGCAGGCGCTCTTCGCCTGCACGGGGTCGGAGGCGATGGACGTCGCGCTGCGCATGGCGCAGGCGGCGACCGGGCGCACCGGGATCGTGGCGACCGACAACACCTATCACGGCAACACGACCGCGGTCGCGCAGCTCTCTGCCCGTCGCCCGCCCCTGGGGGGCTACCCGCCCCATGTGCGGCTGGTGCCGGCGCCCGAGGCCCGCGCGCCCCTCGGCGGCTCGGAGGCGGCGCAGCCGGCGGCCTTCGCCGCCGCGGTTGCGCGCGCGGCGGAGGATCTGGCCGAGGCGGGCGACGGGCTCGCCGCGCTGGTCGTCTGCCCGGTCTTTGCCAACGAGGGGCTGCCGGGCGTCGCCCCCGGCTGGCTCGACGCGGCGGCAGAGGCGGTGCGCAAGGCCGGCGGCGTGTTGATCGTCGACGAGGTGCAGCCGGGCCTGGGGCGCGTGGGCACGCAAATGTGGGGGCACGGCCTGCTGGGCGTCGCGCCCGACATCGTGGTGCTGGGCAAGGCGCTGGGCAACGGCCATCCGCTGGCGGCACTGGTGACGCGGCCGGAGCACATGGCCGCCTTCCGCGACCGCTTCGGCTATTTCAACACCACCGCGGCGACGCCGGTCGCCGCCGCCGCCGGCAGCGCCGTGCTCGACGTGATGGCTGACGAGGGCCTGTGCGAGAACGCCGCCCGAACGGGCGGCAGGCTGGCAGAGGCGCTGGGCTCGCTGGGCGATCAGGGCATCGCGCGTGTCACCGCCCACGGGCTGATGGCGGCGGTGGAGCTTGTCGACGGCGCGGGCCGCCCCGACGCCACCCGCGCCGAGGAGGTGGTGGAGCGGATGAAGGAGGCGGGCGTGCTGATCGGGCGGATCGGGCGCCAGATGCACGTGCTCAAGATCCGCCCGCCCATGACCTTCGCGCCGCAGCATGTCGACCGGCTGGCCCTGGCGCTCGACGCCGCCCTCGCCGCCGTGCCGCTGACGGAAGGCGCGCCGGCATGACGGCGGCGCTGGCCGAGGCCGCGCTCGGGCCGTGGGGGGGCGCGGCGGCCCCGCCCCGGCTGGTCGTCGATCGCGAGAACGCCGTCTACGAGGTGCGCCTGTGCTCCGGCGAGCGGGCGGCGCTGCGGCTGCACCGGGCAGGCTATCGCAGCCCCGCCGCCATCGAGGCCGAGATGGCATGGACGGCGGCGCTCGCCGAGGACGGCTTTCCCTGCCCTCGCCCCGTCGCCGCCGAGGACGGGGCGTTGCTCGCCCGCGCGCCCGACGGGCGCGCGGCGTCGGTGGTGACCTGGATCGATGCGCCGCCGCTCGCCGAGGGCGGGCCGACCGTCGACGCCTTTCGCCGGCTGGGCGGGCTGATCGCGCGGCTGCACGACGAGACCGACAGGCTCGGCCCCGAGACGCACGCGCTGCCCTCGTGGACGGGCGAGTCGCTGCTCGGCGACCACCCGGTCTGGGGCCGGTTCTGGGAGCACCCGCATCTCACGCCCGAGGAATCGCGCCTCCTGCAGATCGTGCGCGAAGAGGCGCGGGCCCGGCTCGACGCGCTGCCCGAGCCCGATCTCGGGCCGATCCACGGCGACGTGCTGCTCGACAACGTGCTCGACCAGGGCAGCCGGCTCTGGCTGATCGACTTCGACGATTGCGGGGTGGGGCACCGCGTCTACGACCTCGGCACCGCGCTGGTGGGTCATGCCGAGCGCCCCGACTACCCCGACCTCGCCGCCGCACTGGTCGCGGGCTACGCCAGCCGGCGTGGCAACGGGGCACGGGTCGCGGCGGAGCTGTCGCTGTTCGTGATGCTGCGCGCGCTCGCCTCGTGCGGCTGGGTGCTCAGCCGCACCGAGACGGGCGATCCCCGCAGACGGGCCTATGCCGACCGGGCGGTGCGGCTGGCCGAGCGGTGGCTCGCCCGCGCCGGCGCCTGACTCAGACGAACACCGCCTGCGCCTTCTGTTCGCCCACGCCGAAGACGCGCTTGTAGCGCGCGATTTCCTCGCATGGTCCCATGGCCTTGTTCGGGTTGTCCGACAGCTTGACCGTCGGCCGCCCGTTCGCCGCCACCGCCTTGCACACCAGCGAGAAGGGCGCGAGCGCGTCGCCCGGCGCCAGCCCGCGGAAGTCGTTCGTCAGCAGCGTGCCCCAGCCGAAGCTGACGCGCACCCGGCCGTGAAACTGGCGGTGCAGCTCGACGATCTTCTCGGCGTCGAGGCCGTCGGAGAAGATCACGAGCTTCTGCGCCGGGTCCTCGCCGCGCTCCTGCCACCAGCGGATGGCGGTCTCGGCGCCCTCGGCCGGGTCGCCGGAATCCACGCGGATGCCCGTCCACCCCGCCAGCCAGTCGGGCGCGCGGGCGAGGAAGCCCTCGGTGCCGTAGGTGTCGGGCAGGATGATGCGCAGGTTGCCCTCGTGCTCTTCGTGCCAGTCGGCAAGAACGCGATAGGGGGCCTGGGCGAGTTCCTGGTCGGTCTCGGCAAGGGCGGCATAGACCATGGGCAGTTCGTGGGCGTTGGTGCCGATCGCCTCGAGATCGCGGTTCTTTGCGATCAGGCAGTTCGACGTGCCGGTGAAGGCGGGGCCAAGCCCCTCCTGCATCGCCTGCACGCACCAGTCCTGCCAAAGGAAGGAATGGCGGCGGCGGGTGCCGAAATCGGCGATCCTGAGGTCGTCGAGCCGGCGCAGGCGCTCGATCTTCTCCCATGTTCGGGTCATGGCGCGGGCATAGAGCACCTGAAGCTCGAACTTGCCCAGCCGGTGGAGCACGGCTCGGCCGCGCAGCTCCATGAGGATCGCGAGCGCGGGGATCTCCCACAGCATCACCTCGGGCCACGGCCCCTCGAAGGTCAGCTCGTACTGGTCGCCCTTGCGCTCCAGCTCGTAGGCGGGCAGGCGCATGTTCTCGAACCACTCCATGAAATCGGGGCGGAACATCTGGCGCTTGCCGTAGAAGGTGTTGCCGCGCAGCCATGTGCTCTCGCCGCGGCAGAGCGAGAGCGAGCGGACGTGGTCGAGTTGCTCGCGCAATTCGCCCTCGTCGATCAGCTCGGCGAGCGGCACGTGGGTGCTGCGGTTGATCAGCGAGAAGGTGACGGTGGTGTCGCGCCTGTTGCGGAAAACCGACTGGCACATCAATAGCTTGTAGAAGTCGGTATCGATCAGCGAGCGCACGATCGGGTCGATCTTCCACTTGTGGTTCCAGACGCGCGCGGCGATGTCGACCATGGCTCCCTCCCCCGGCGACCCGCCGGGGCCGCCGCGGCGCACGCTAGCCGAAGCGGGGCGCGAAGGGAAAGGCCGCGGCGGGTGGCGGCGCCGTCTCGTGCAAGGGGGCGCCGCGCTCAGCCCGAGGCGGAGCGGGGTGGCGCCGCGGGCGGCAGAGCGGCGTCGTCGGCCTGGTGTGCGGTCTCCTGCGGGTCGCACGCGATGCCCGGCGAGGGGCCGCCGGCCGCCGCGTGCGCGGGGTGAAGCGGGGGCGCGACTGCGGAGCGCTGCTCATCCGGCAGGGCCGCTTGCGGCGGCGCGTGGCCGGCGCGCGCGGCGAGCAGGGCATCGAGCGCGCCGGCGAGGTCGGCCTTGCGGACCGGCTTGGCGAGGAAGCCGGTCATGCCGGCCGCGCGGCATTGTTCGCGGCTTTCGGCCAGCGCGTTGGCGGTGAGCGCGATCACCGGCACCGGGGGCAGGCCGCGCGCTGCCTCCTCGCGCCGTATGGCGCGGGCGGCGGCGGGGCCGTCGAGGCCGGGCATCCGCATGTCCATGAAGACGGCGTCGGGGGGCGTCTCGGTGTAGCGGGCGACCGCGTCGGCGCCGCTCTGCACGGTGTCGACCACGGCGCCGGTGCCGCGCAGCATGGCCTCGATCAGACGCAGGTTGGCGGGGTTGTCGTCGGCCACCAGCAGGCGCAGACCGGCATAGGGCGGGGCGGCGGCCTTGGCCACGCAAGCTTGCCGGGCGGCGGCGGGGGCAGGGGCAGACCCGGGCCGGGCGCCTGACGCCGCATCGCCCGGATCCGCCGGGGCGATGGCAAGCTCGATCGCCACACGAAAGACCGAGCCCGCGCCGGGAGCCGACTCGGCGGTGAGCGTGCCACCCATCGCCTCGACCAGCTGGCGCGAGATGGCGAGGCCGAGCCCAGTTCCGCCGTAGCGGCCGGCAATGTCGGGGCTGGCCTGGGTGAAGCTCTGGAATATCTCGTCGAGGCGATTCTCGGCGATGCCGATGCCGGTGTCGCGCACCTCGAGCGCGAGCGCCGCCCGGTCGCCCGCCGCGCGCATGCGCACCGAGAGCGCCACCTGCCCCGTCTCGGTGAACTTGATCGCGTTGCCGAGCAGGTTCGACAGCACCTGCCGAAGCCGCCCCGCGTCGCCCACGAGGCGGGGGAGCGCGCCCTCGGGCAGGTCGAGGTCGAAGCGCAGGCCCTTGCGCTCGGCCATCGGCCGCATCAGCCGCGCCACACCCTCGAGGCAATCGGCCAGCTCGAAGGGCGCCGCGCCCACCCGCAGCCGCCCGGCCTCGAGCGCCGAGAGGTCGAGCACGTCGTTGACGATGTCGAGCAGCGCCTCGGCCGACTCGCCGATCGTGCGCACCATGCCGCGCTGGTCGCCCGACAGCTCCGTGTCGAGCAGCATCTCGGCGTTGCCGATGATGCCGTTCATTGGCGTGCGCAGCTCGTGGCTGATCGTGGCGAGGAAGGCCTGCTTGGCCCGGCTCGCCTCGGCGGCGGCGCGGCTCGCCTCGGCGAGCGCCGCCTCGCGCGCCTTGATGTGGCCGATGTCGCGCTCGACCGAGACGGCGCTCGACAGCCGCCCCTCCGAGTCGAGCACGGGGGTCAGCCGCGTCTCGACCCAGACCGGCGTGCCGTCCTTGCGGCGGTTCATGATCTGGGTGCGCGCGGGCCGTCGCTCGCGCCGGGCGGTCATCAGGACGTCGACCGCCTCCGGGCTCGTCTCGGGGCCGTTGAGCAGGCGGATGTGCTGGCCCACCGCCTCGCGCGCCGAATAGCCCGTCATCTCGGTGAAGCCGGCATTGACCCAGGTGACGATGCCGTCGCCGTCGGTGATGACGATGCTGTCGGCCACCTGCTCGGCCACGGTCGACAGGCGCCGCGCGGTCGCCTGGCTCTCCCGCAGGGCGGCGTTGGCGACGGCGAGATCGAGCGCCGTCTGCAGCGTCAGTTCCTGCTTCTCGTCGCTGCGCTTCCGGCTTCGCTGCACCTGCCGCACGAAGGCGACGAAGATGTGGCCCATCAGCAGCGCCGCCATGAGGTCGTAGAACATCCCGTCCTCGGCCGGGCCGGCCGGCAGGGGCCCCAGGGCGAAGATCATCGCGATGGTCGAGCCGTAGACTGCGAAGCGCGCGAGCGCGGCCCAGCGGTGCAGCCCCCAGAGCAGGGCGGAATCGAGCAGCGCCGCCATGCATACGGCCAAGGCAAAGACGCGCGCGTCGGCGCCGCCGAGTTCCATCAGCTTCCACAGGAAGAAATCGATCGAGAGCGCCTGCACCGCGCCCATCCCGGCCGTGAGCGCGAGCAGCGTGGGCAGGCGCCGCGCGATGCCGACCGTGCGCGACAGCCGCCTCAGCAGCAGACTTTCGCCGCCATCGGCGAGGGCGACCAGTGCGGCGGCGGCGAGCGCCGTCACCGGGTCGGCCACCCGCAGGAACACCGCAAGGCAGAAGATGGTGAAGAGCTGGCGCGCGAGGAAGTGGCGGGCCCGGCCGCGGCAATAGCTGACAAAGCGCCCCTCGGGGCTGCGCCGGCTGCGAAAGGCGGCGAGTTCTCGGCCGGCGGCCTCTGCGTCGGCGATCATGCTCCAGCGCTCCCGATGGGCGGCCCGGATGACCGCCGCGCACAGAGCACCACGCCTCGGTTGAGGCCGGGTTAAGGCGCGCGACCTCCGCGTTCGGCTGGCGCCGGACGGCTCATGGCGGCTCGCTCGGGGGCTCGCTCGGGGGCCCGTATCGGAGGCCCGAGCATCGCCACCCGCGGGCTCCTAGGTCTGCAGGGCGACGCCGGCCTGCCGCATCGCGTCGAGCGCGGCGGCGAGCGAGCCGTCGGCGTCGAGGCCGCGGCAGGCATCGAGCGCGACCGCAACCTCGAAGCCGAGCCTGGCGGCGTCGAGCGCCGACCAGCGCACGCAGAAATCTGTGGCGAGGCCGGCGCAGACGACGCTGGTGACGCCGCGGGTGCGCAGGTAGCCCTCGAGCCCGGTCGGCGTGGCGTGGTCGTTCTCGAAGAAGGCCGAGTAGCTGTCGATCTCGCGGCGAAAGCCCTTGCGCAGGATGAGATCGGCCGGGTCGGTCCGGAGATCGGGGTGGAAGGCGGCCCCGTGCGTGCCCTGCACGCAGTGGTCGGGCCAGAGCACTTGGGGGCCGTAGCCCATCTCGATCACCTCGAGCGGCTGATGGCCGGGATGCTCCGAGGCGAAGGAGGAGTGGCGCTCGGGGTGCCAGTCCTGCGTGAAGGCGCGCACCGGGTAGTCGGCGAGCATGGCGTTGATCCGGGGCACGACGGCGTCGCCGTCGGGCACCTCGAGCGCGCCGCCGCGGCAGAAGTCGTTCTGGACGTCGATCACGAGGAGGGCGGTCGTCATGGGCGTCTCCTTTCGTTCCGAAAGGTGGGCCGGGTCGCTTCTTTCGTCAACGGCCCGGCCCGGGGGAAGGCCCGGGGGAAGGCCGGCCGGGGGCGCTCCCGCCTCCGCTTGGCGCCTTGCGGCGCCTCGCTCCGTTGGGCCCGGCCGCGCCTTGCGGCGCGGCGCGGCGCGCGCGGACGGGGCCGGCGGCGCGGCGGCGGGAGGGGGCGGTGCGCGCCGTGGACAGAGCGCTGCCGGACGGCAGGCACACCGGAGTGGCGCGGCAGCCTCGGTGCCGCAACGGAGAGGCAGACGCAGTCGGGAGGGGGCTGATCGAGACCCACCCTTTGGCGTCGGCCTGGCAACCGGGCCGGACCGCGGGGCGCCCCGGTCGGGCACGTGCGAACGGGTGGCGGGGCTTGCCCTCGCGGCGGTGCTGCGCCTATGCCCGGCGCATGGTCACCCTCGCCGCCTTCTACCGGTTCGCCGACCTGCAGGACCCTGCCGGCCTGCGCCATGCGCTTGCCGCGCTCGGCAGGGCCGAGGGCGTGCGGGGCACCGTGCTGCTCGCGCCCGAGGGGGTGAACGGCACGATCGCGGGGCCGGAGGCCGGCGTGGCGCGGCTGCTCGACCGGCTGAGCGCGGAGCCGGGCCTTGCCCCGCTGCGCGAGAAGCGGGCCGAGGCGGCGGCGATGCCCTTTGCCCGGCTCAAGGTGCGCGTGAAGCCCGAGATCGTGACGATGGGCCGGCCCGAGCTGCGCCCGGCCGAAGCCGCGGGCACCTACGTGTCGCCGGAGGCATGGAACGCCCTCGTCTCGGCCCCCGACGTCGCGCTGATCGACACACGCAACGCCTACGAGGTGGCGCTGGGCACCTTCGCAGGGGCGGTCGACCCCGGACTCGACCGCTTCGCCGGCTTCCCGGCCTGGTGGGCGGCCAATGCGCACCGCTTCGCCGGGCGACGGGTGGCCATGTTCTGCACCGGGGGCATTCGCTGCGAGAAGTCCACCGCGCTGTTGCGGGCGGAGGGGGTGGAAGAGGTTTGGCACCTCGAGGGGGGCATCCTCGACTACCTCGCGCGCGTGCCCGAGACGGAAAGCCTGTGGCGGGGCGAGTGCTTCGTCTTCGACGGGCGCGTGTCGGTCGGGCACGGGCTGGGGCCGGGCAGGGCCGGGATGTGCCACGCCTGCGGGCGGCCCGTGACGCCGGCGCAGATGGACGCGCCGGGCTGGGAGGAGGGGGTGAGCTGCCCGCTCTGCATCGGCGCCTATACCGATGTTGACCGGGCGCGCTTCCGCGAGCGACAGAGGCAGGTGCGACTCGCCGCCGCGCGGGGGCGGCGGCATCTCGCCTGAGCCCCGGAGGCGGTGGAGGTCGCCCTCTACGGCGTTGCCAGACCGGCGGGCCGGCCACGCCAGCAAGGCCGGTGCCACGGCGGGGCGCTCTTCTGTTGCTCCCGCGGTCGCCGCGATCAGTTTGGTGGGGTAGGGGCACCGCGGGGCCTCGGCTGCGCGGGGGCTGCCCGCCGCCGGGCCCGGCGCGGCGCCCCGCCCGCTCGGAGAGGGCCAAGATCCGTCTGTCGCCGTGTCAGGAGCCTGCGCCGCGGCGGCCGCGGCGGCCTGGCACCTGCGAGGTGAATCCCGGCGGGCGGCGCGCGACCCAGGCGGCGAAGCGGGCGAGACGGGGGTGGCTGCGGAGCGCCTCGGGGGTGGCGTAGTCTCGGGCGAGCTCGGCCTCGGTGAGAGCCGCGTGGACCTCCTTGTGGCAGATGTGGTGCATGAGCACGGTAGGGCCGCCCTTGCCGCCCTTCAGCTTGGGAACGAGGTGGTGCAGGCTCTGCGGCACGCCCGCTGGGATCGGGCGCAGGCAGAGGGGGCAGATGGGGTCGGTCTCGTCGGACATGGAACGGCTCGGAGTGCGCCGCACAGGATGGGCTTATGCGAAGCGGCGACAAGGGCGCTTCGCGCCGTGCGCCGCGTGGATCCGCCGGCAGGCCGTGCGGATCGTCGCCGCACCCGTGGAGAGCCGGGCGGGCGGGCGCCAGCGGCACGGCCCGCGCGCGAGCCGCGACACCGGCATCGGTGCGCCCTGTCTCCGCGGGCCTTTCGGACGGGGTCGGCGATGAGTGCGCCGACAGGGCTCGTCGTGGGCGCCGGGCCGGCCGGGCTGGCGGCAGCCGAGGAGATGGCGCGCGCCGGCGTCTCGGTGATCGTGGCCGAGGCGAAGCCCTCGATCGCGCGCAAGTTGCTGATGGCGGGCAAGAGCGGGCTGAACCTGACCAAGGACGAGCCGCGTGCAGTCTTCGCCGCCGCCTATGCGGACGCCGCCCGGCCGCTGGCGCCGATGCTGGGTGCCTTTGGGCCGGCGGAGGTCTGCGCCTGGGCCGAGACGCTGGGTCAGCCGGTCTTCACCGGGTCGTCGGGGCGGGTTTTTCCGGTGACGATGAAGGCATCGCCGCTGGTGCGGGCCTGGGCCGCGCGCCTCGCAGGCCTCGGGGTGGAGACGTGGACGCGCTGGCGCTGGGCGGGTTGGGACGGGGCCGGCGCACACCTGTTCGACACGCCGGAGGGCCGGGTCGTGCGCGCGCCGGACGTGGCGGTGCTGGCGCTCGGCGGGGCGAGTTGGGCGCGGCTCGGCTCCGACGGGGCGTGGGCGGGGATTCTCGGCGCGGCGGGCGTGCCCCTCGCGCCGTTCCGGCCGGCCAATGTGGGGCTGCGCGTGCGCTGGTCGGCGCCGATGGCCGCCCATGCCGGCGCGCCGCTCAAGTCCTGCGCCTTCTCCGCCGGAGAGCGGACGGTGCGGGGCGAGGCGGTGGTGACGGCGGAGGGGCTGGAGGGCAGCGCGGTCTATTCCCTCTCGCCCGCGCTGCGCGACGGCGCGGCGCTGGTCGTCGATCTCGCGCCGGACCGGGCGGCGGAGGCGCTGGCCGCCCGGCTTTCGCGGTCGCGGCGGCGCGAGAGCCTGTCGAACCGGTTGCGCAAGGCGGCGGGGCTGCCGGCGATCAAGCGCGCGCTTCTGCTCGAGGCGGGGCCGCTGCCGGCGGATCCCGCTGCCCTCGCCGCGCGGATCAAGGCGGTGCCGGTGGCGCATCTCGGCCCGCGGCCGCTCGACGAGGCAATCTCGGTCGCCGGCGGCGTGCGGTGGGAGGGGGTGGACGAGCGCCTGATGCTGCGCGCCCGGCCGGGGACCTTCGTCGCGGGCGAGATGCTCGACTGGGAGGCGCCAACGGGCGGCTACCTGATCACCGCGTGCCTTGCAACCGGCCGCCATGCCGGCCGCTCGGCGGCGGCCTGGGTGTCGTCGAGGCCCCCCTGAGAGGCGGCGTGCGCCGGCCCGGCTGGCCGAGGGGCGCGCCGTCGCGCCGTGCGTATTTGGGACAGAAAGAAGCACGGGGCGGCGGGCAGGGCATGCGGGCCAACGCCCGACGGCTCTTGCCGGCCGTGTCCGCCGGCGTTCGGCCTGCGGTTCGCTGCGCCCGGCGGCCGCGCCCTGCGCGAGCGCGGAGACGGGTGCGCGGATCGGGGTAGGCGGGACGGGGTAGGCGGGACGGGGGGGTGGGCGAGGCGCGCCCGACGGGCCGGGGCCGGTCAGGCGCTTGCCGCCGCGCCCTGGGCCATGGCGCGGTGCAGGGCCGGGCGATCTCGCATCCGGTCGAGGTAGTCGGCGAGGCGCGGCTCGGTCACGGGAAACCTGGCGGATTTCGCCCAGGCGCCGCAATGGGTGAGGATGATGTCGGGCACGGTCATCTCGGGCCCCATCAGGAACGGCCCGTCGGCCATGCGCGCCGCCAGCGTCTTCTGGCTGCGCTCGAACTCCCACTTGAGGCTGTCCTTTATCGCGGAGAAGCGCAGCTCTTCCGGCAGGACGAAGGAATGGCGCGCGGCCATCCACAGCGCGGCGTCGAACTCGTCGAGCAGGAACTGGGTCAGGCTGTCCTGCCGGGCACGGTCGAGCGTGCCGGCGGGGTGGGTGAGGCGGCCGTGCTTGTCGGCGAGGTAGTGCAGGATGGCAGTCGAGTCGGTGATGGGCGTGCCGTCCTCGATCAGCACGGGCACCTTGCCGGCGGGGTTCACCGCCACGACATCGTCGGAGCGGGGCGGCGCGGCGATGTGGTCGTAGGGCTCGCCCAGCTCCTCGAGCATCCACAACACGCGCAGGGCGCGGCTACGGGCGCTTCCGATCACGGTGTACATTGGTGCGGCTCCGTCCTGTCGGTGGCGTCCTTTGGGTCGCGCCGCAGGCTGTCACGGCGGGGCGGACTCGTCCAGAACGGATGGCATCGCTTCCCGCGGGCGGCGGGCGCGTCAGAGCGAGAGGTCGATCACCCGGCCGTGAGGCGGCCGGCGCGCGGGCGGGGCGGGCACGGCCCAGATGACGGGCATGTCGCGCACCTTGCGGGGCACGGGCGCGTCGAGGTCGGTCAGCACGATCAGAACGGCGGGGTCGAGGGCGGCGGCGCGCACGAAAAGGTCGTCGAAGCTGGTGCCGCCACCGCGGGCGAGCGACTGGCGGCGCAGCCATGCCTCGGCGCCGCCGGGCGGCACCCTGGCCACGCTGCGCACGTCTTCGTCGAAGACGATCAGGTGCAGCTCGGCGGCGGCACGGCGGGCGATCCCCGCGACCTGCCCCATGAACATCGACAGGCGTGCGTCGTCGACGCTGGAGGAAGCGTCGATGGCGACCGCCACTCGCGGGATGGGCCAGCCGCGCGTGCGCCCCGGCTCGTAGGCCGGCACGGGGCGGTGGGCAGCGCGCGCCTCAGCCTCCATCCCCGTCCAGCGGCGCGAGGGGCGGGCCCAGGCGGCGCGCGGCTCGCCGAGCAGGGCACGGGCGGCCAGCGCGCGCAGGTGCCTCTCCCACGGGACGTCTGAACGGGGAAGGTCGGCGATGCGGAAGCCGAGCGCGCCGAGCCCGCGGCCGGCGAGCCGGCCCTCCTCGAGCGCGCGGGAGAGGCGCTGGCGCCACTCGGCGTTGGTCTCGGCCTCCTCCGCCGCGCCGCCGGCGCTCTCGCGCGATTCGATGTCGGGGGCGAATGCGGCCCGCGCGGCCTGATCGTGCGCCTCCTCGGCGCCGGCGCCCTGCTGTCTGCCGGTCTCGACGCCTTCGGCGGGCGCGTCGCCCTCGCCCTTGCCACCCTTTCGACTGCCGCCCCGCGCCTGCATCAGCGCGAGGGTCAGCGCCTCGGCATCCCACTTGGCCAGCGCCGCGGCGGTGGGGGTGGTATCGCCGAGAGCGCGGGAGAGCAGCGGCCCGAGCGTCAGGCAGGGGCGGGGCAAAACGTAGCCCGCCCGGATCAGCGTCTCGTTCACCAGCGCGTCGGCGGCGATGTTGAAGAGCCGCGAATCGTGCCTGGGCCCGAGGCGCAGGGCGAGCGACCGGTCGCGGGCGGGGTGGCGCAGCGCGACGTGCAGGATCTGGTGCGCGGCGAGGCCCACCTGCAGGTCGAGGTCATGGCGCTCGAAGCCGGGGCCGTAGAACACCGTGCGCCCGTCGGTCCAGGCCGGGGCCTCGGCGTCGCCGTCGAGGCGTGTCTCGTCGGGGGCGCCGGTATCGGCGTCGCGGTGATCGACCCACAGCGACAGGGCGGCGCAGGCCGGGTCGGCCTCGGCCAGCTTCTGCAGGGCGCGGGTGGCGCGGCGCGAATGGCCAGGTCGCGAGGGGCCAGGTCGCGAGGCGCCGGGATCGGGCAGGCCGGGGGCGCTATCGTCGCGCATGGCTCAGGCGAGCCCCGCGTCTTCGCGCTCGGCCGAATATTCGCGGAAGGCGGGCGATTCGAGGAACCTGTCCTCGAGCCCCAGGTCGAGCCCCTTTCGGATGAGCGATTCGAAACCGTAGGTCGTCAGCTCGCCCAGCGGCATCCGCTTGAATGCGTCGTCGGGGCGCTTTCCGGGCAGCTTGCGGATTCCGGCGAGGATGTCGATGACCTCCCCCGCGGTCCGCTCGTCGAGCGCGCCGACGAGGCCGTGGATCAGCGCGGCCAACCCGTGCATGGTGGCGGGATACATCTCCCACCGTTCGCGGCCGGAGGCGTTCAGCATCTCGGTCACCTGCACGGTGGCGGCGATGTCGTCGGCCACGATGGCGAACTCTGCCGCGACCGCCTCGCCCACCGTGCCGGCGACCATCATCTGTCGCGTGCGCCGGTCGCCCACGTTCGAGAGGATCTGCGACACCCGCTCCCAGCTGCGCGGCGTGCAGGCGATCATGTGACCCCGCTCCAGCGCCTGCTCGGTCGTCTCGAGCAGGTCGGGACGGGTGCGGATGAAGGCGGTGACGGCGGGGTGCAGGCCCTTGGGCACCGCGTAGGTCTCCAGCCAGTCGGTGGCGGCGGCGCGCACGTGCAGGTGGATCAGACGATCCGACAGGCCGGTTCCCATCTCGTAGGCCACCGCGCCATCCTCGACCATGTTGCCCGCGGCGACGATGAAGACCGAATCCGGCAGCAGGTGCCGGCCCACGCGCCGCTCCTGCAGCAGGCCGTAGACGGTGGGCTGGAGCGTGGGCGCGGCGGCGGTCAACTCGTCGAGGAACAGGACGGACGGGCTGTTGGGGTCGTCCGGCAGGTCTTCGGGGCGATACCAGACGGTCGTGCGGGCCTCGTGGTCGTAATAGGGCAGGCCGCGCAGGTCCTGCGGCTCGATCGTCGTCAGGCGCAGGTCGAACAGGCGCGCGCCGATCTCGGCCGCGAGTTGCTCCACCACCTGCGTCTTGCCCACGCCGGGCGAGCCGTGGAGCATCCACGACGCGGTGAAGCCGCCCACCTTCTGCGCCGACCAGCCCTCGCGCAGGACGCGGGCCGCGTCGCCGGCGGAGACGGTCATGGCATTGACGGGCATGGGCGGCTCCCCTCGCTGGCTTCGGAGCAGGATAATGGCGCGGGGCGCGGCGCGTTCCAGCCCCACCGCAAGCCCCCGTGCCGGCGGCCCGGCATCACTCCACCCGCAGCGCTCCCTTGTCGACGGCCAGCATGTAGCCTTTTCGGGCGATGTTGCGCACCAGCAGTTCGGCCACGATCTGGTTGCCGAGCGCGTCGCGCAGCCGCTTGATGCGGGTGGCGCCGGCGGCTTCCTCGCAGTCCGAGGGGTCGCGGCCCTGGATCACCGCCTCGATCTCGGCGCCCGAGAGCACGTCGTCGTCCATCCGCGCCTCGGCGAGCACCGCGAGCGTCTCGATGGCGGCCTCGGTCAGGCGGAACTCCATCGCGTTGAGCGTCACCACGCGCGCCTCGCGGTCGATCACGAGGGAGTCGACCGTCAGGCCCTGCCGCTCGACCGCGGCCATGCGGCGGTTGAGCTGCACGATGGCGACGAGCAGCACCAGGGCCGTGACCAGAAGCGCGGTGGCGAAGACGAGCAGAATGAACAGGATCACACGGTAGCTGCGCAGCACGTCGGAAAAGGCGGTGCCGGAGGCGGCGAGGATCTCGAGCAGGCGGATCTCGGCCGCACCGGTCAGGTCGCGGTTCTCGACGAAGATGCGCTCGACGCGGGTGTTGAAGGCTCCCGCGTCGGGCAGGTTGAGAAACAGCAACGCCGCGGCCAGCGCGAGCAGCCCGACGATGGCCGCGATGCCGAGGGCGACGACGCGCCCCCCGCCCCGCCGCGCCTCAGAAACGGAGGAAGAAGTCGCCCGCATCGGCGCGCCTTTCCTCCAGACCCTCGGGCCCGAACACGCCGACCACGTCGAGCAGCTCCCACCCTTGCCGGGCGAGCCGCGGCGCCAGTTCCTGCGCGGCGGGGCCGGGGGCGCACTGACCGTCGACCTCGGCCACACCGTAATGCAGGCGCAAGGGGGCGTCGCGCTTGGCCTTGTAGTCGGCGTAGCACTGGGCGCTTGCCACGGCGGGCAGCGCGATCAGGAGCAGGGTGGCGAGGACGGCGCGGATCATGGGACCGACGGTGGGCCGGATCGCGCGGCTATTCGATATCCGTCGCGCTCTCGGTGGGCTGGCCCGGGCCGCTATCGGATAGCAGGGGGGCGTTATTGCGTGGCGTGCAGCCGCGGGCCGAGCGTCGGGGCATCGGCAACCCGCACCGAAAGGACACGCCATGCCCATGCTCTCCCGCTCCCTCGTCGCGGCCACTCTCGCCGGCGCCCTCGCCGTCACTTCCGTGCCCGCCGAGGCCCAGGGCCTCGACCGGAGGGTCGATCCCGAGGCGGCAGCGGCGGTGCTGTTCGGCCTCGCCACGCTCGCGATCATCGCCCACCAGGCGCAGCGGAACAAGGATCGCGACGACCGCCGCAAGGTCGACCGCAATCCGCCCCCGGTGACCCATGCGCCCGCGCCGCAGCCGCGCCACGACGCGCCGCGCGCCCGGCAAGTGACGGTGCCCTCGGACTGCGCGCGGCGCGTGGTGCTCGACGGCCGGCAGGTGACCGGCTTCGGCGCGCCCTGCCTGCGGCGCGCGGGCGTCGACATCGCCCGCCTGCCCGGCGCCTGTGCGCGGCGCGTCGACCTGGGCAACCGCGCCGTCACCGGATGGGAGGCGCGCTGCCTCCACCGCGCCGGCGTGCGCATCCAGTGACCCGTCCGCGGGGCGCCTCCGATGCCTTCCGGTGCCCCGGGAGATCCCCCGTGTGCCGTGAGTTCCCCGTGCGTCCGGGCGCCGGGGCTCAAGCCCCCGAGGCGGTCTCGCTCCGAGGCGCCAGCGCCTCGGCCGCGTGTGCCGCGAGGCTGCGGCCGGCCTGCTGCATCGTCAGGTAGGTCTGATCGGCGCCCGCCTCGGTGATCAGGTCGACATGGTCGGCGTAGAGCGCGTGGCTCACGATCGGGCCGGAGAAGCCCCGCGCGCGCAGGGTGCGGGCGGCGATCAGCTTGGCCTCGATGTCGTCCATCGCCAGGATCGCGGCGCGGATGCGCGAGATGTCGACGCCGGCCCAGAAGTTGCTGTCCTCCGCGTCGGCGAACACCACTCTGCGCCCGGCGGTGACATGAGCCTGCACCTTGTAGGTGTCGGCGTCGAGGCCCACGGGCCGCCACCCGGCCTCCTCCATCGCGTCGTAGGCGGCCGAGCCCGTGCGCCCCATCCCGAACACGATCACGTCGGCATCGCCGAGAAAGGTGGGCTGCTCGTCGAGGTGGCGTCCGGCCCGTTCGAACGGCTTGAGCCGCCCCTCGAACCGCTCGAAGAGCGGGTGGGCCGCGCGGTTGAGCGGCGCGGCGATCACGAAGGAGACCGACACCGCGATGGCCAGCGGGACGAGGAAGCTCTCGGCCGCGGGGATGCCCGCCGCCACGATCAGCCCGAACTCGCTGTAGACCGTCAGCGACAGCGCGGTGAGGAAGGCCGTGCGTGCCCGCAGCCTGAACGCGACCATCAGCGCGAAGAAGGCCATGCCCTTGAGCGGCAGCAGAACGCCGAGGATCACGGCGAAGACGATCGCCTGCCCGTCGGGCAGGCCCGACATGCCGATCGACAGGAAGAACCCGACGAGGAACACCTCCTTCAGCGACCAGAGCGAGTCCGACAGCTCGCTCGCACGGGGGTGGGTCGACAAAAGCAGCCCCATGACCAGTGCGCCGATCTCGCCCTTCAGCCCGATCAGTTCGAAGCCGACGCCGCCGACCACGAGCGCCAGTGCCATGCCCGTGAGCACCAGCACCTCGTCGTGGCCGGCGAAGTCGAGCAGACGGTGCAGCACGGGGCGCAACAGCGGCGTGGCGAAGATCAGCAGCGCCCATGGCCCAGGCACCTTCCCCGAAAAGACGGCGAGCACGACGAGCGCCACGATATCCTGCACGATGAGGATGCCGATGGCGGTGCGACCGTGGAACGTGCCCATCTCGCGCTTGTGCTCCAGCATCTTGGCGGCGAGCACGGTGGAGGAAAAGGCGAGCGCGATGGCCACCAGCAGCGCAACCTGCCAGTCGGGCGCGAACAGCAGCCGCACGACCGGCGTGAAGAACGCCACCGACAGGGCGAAGTGCCCCAGCGTCCCGCCGACGACATGGGGCTCGGCGATCTGCTTGAGCTTGAGCTTCAGCCCCACGGTGAAGAGCAGAAGCAGCACGCCCAGATGCGCGATATGTTCGAGGATCGGCCCCGTCGCCTCCGGCATGCCGAAGCGTGGGCCGATCGCGTTGATGAGGAAGCCCGCCGCGAGAAAGCCCACGAGCGGCGGCAGCCCGAGCGGGCGCACGGCGATGCCGCACAGGAACGCCGCGGTGATCGCGAAAACCTCGAACAGCATGCGATCCCGTTCCCCTGAGCCACCGCCGGCCTTGCGCCGTGCGGCCGCACTCTGCCCGAATTTCCGGGCCCTGTGGAGAGTGCGCAGCGCATCTTGCGGCGGGGTGAGCGCCCTTGCGCCGCCGCACTGGTGGAGGTCGCGCCGCCCTTCGACCCATCGGGCCTGACGGCGGGGATCGGCGCGTCGATCCTGTTCGAGAGTCTCCGCCACCGCCGCAGCCCTGCGAGAGCGGGCGGCTCGATCTGCCGTTCGTCGGCATCGCCACCTTCGGCAAGTCGCCCGCCATCTGCGCCGACCGGGGCGCGCTCGACGCCGACGCTGTTGTCGTTCGGTCATGCCGGCGCCTGCGATCACGAGGACGACGCCACCTACATGGAGGGCGTCCGCATGGTCGACATCGGCGATGCCTGCCACGAGGGGCTGGAGCGGCTGGCGGGCCTCGCGCGACGCGCCCGACTACGACTGCGCCGGCACCACCGCGATCCTCGCCGCGCACTTGGTGCTGAAGCTGATTGGCCGGGTTATGCACGCGAAGGGGGGACACCTGGCCCCCGCGCCTGTGACGCGGCCTAGCCCCTTCGGCCCGTTCCTGCCGATGGGCCCTCCGCCCTGTGCGGGATCGTGCCGCTCGTGCCCGCGCGGGCCAGCGCACCGGCGAACCCGTGGAACATCCGCGGCCATGTGTCGTTCTCCGCACGGTGCAACCCACGAACAATGGAAAGGTGCAGCACATGCGACCCCTCTCATTTCTCGCGGCGCTGTCGGGCGCGGCTGCTCTCACGGCGGGCACGGCGCTGGCGGGCGGGCTCGACGAGCCGGCGCCCGAGCCGGTGATCCAACAGACCGCGCCGGTCGTCGCGCCGATCGACTGGACAGGCGGCTATGTCGGCCTCCAGTTCGGCGCGCTCAACTCCAACCTCGACAACGATGTAGGCATCTTCGACGACGAGTACTCCTTCGGCACCAACACCGAGGGGGGGCAGCTCGGCATCTACGGCGGCTACAACTGGCAGACTGGCGGCCCGTGGGTCTACGGCGTCGAGGCCGAGTATAACTGGGTCGATGCCGATGACGACGCGACCGTCACCGTCACGAACCTCGCCGGCGACAATATCGACGGCACCGCCGAGGCGCAGATCGACGCCACGGGGGCCATCCGCGGCCGCGTCGGCTATGCCGTCGACCGGGCGCTGTTCTACGCCACCGCAGGCGCCGCTTATATCGACTACGAGGTGAGCGCAGATGTCGGCGGCCGCAGCGACACCGACTCGGCCGACAACTGGGGCTGGACCGCCGGCTTCGGCGTCGAATACGCCTTCAGCGAGAATTGGAGCGGCCGCATCGACTATCGCTACTCGGAGTTCGACGGCGACGACGGCTCGTTCTACGAGGGTAGTTCCGACGGCGATTACGACCTCGACCTCGACACGAGCGAGTTGCGCGTGGGCGTCGCCTACCGCTTCTGAGGCTGCAAGCGGGCGCTGCTGCCCGCCGTCTCCGATGCGCGCCCCGGCCGTGCCCAAGGCCGGGGCGTCTTCATGTCCGGCCGCTGCTCACGGCTCGCGGAAGGCGCGGGACATGCTGTCGCGGATGGGCTTCGAGAGGTAGTCGAAGAAGGTCCGCTCCTCGACCTTGATCATGATCTCGGCCGGCATTCCCGGCACCGGCGCGAACTCGGTCGCGCGCTGATATTCCTGCGGCGTGACATCGACATGGGCGACGTAGACCTCGCGGGCCACTCCCTCGCCCGACTTCGAGACCGCGTCGGCCGAGACGTAGGAGACACGCCCCTGCAGAACTGGCGTCGTGCGCTGGTTGAGCGCCGAGAGCCGCACCGTCGCCGCCTGCCCGACATGCACGTTGTCGATGTCGGTGCGCGTGATGAACGTCTCGATCAGCAGCGGCGCGTCGGAGGGCAGGATCTCGGCGATGGGCTTGCCCGTCTCGATGACCCCGCCGGCGCCGTGGTAGTGGAGCCGGATCACCGTGCCCGCTACCGGGGCGAGCACGCTGGAGCGTTGCAGCACCGCCTCGGCCTTGCGCGCCTGCTCGCGGATCGAGTCGAGCTCGGCCTGGATGCCCTGCAACTCGTCGAGCGCCGACTGCCGCAGGTCGGCCTTCAGCTTGGTCACCTCCAGCTCGTACTTGCTGCGCGCGCGCCCGATCTCCTCCACCTCGGCGCGCAGGCGGGCGACGTGCCCCTCGGCCTCGAGCGCGATCCGCCGCACCGCGTTGAGCTCGGGCCGCCGCATGTGGCCGCTCTCGAGCAGCACCTGCTTGTCGTCCATCTCCTCGCGCAGGATGGCGGCACGCTCCTCGTGGACGGCGAGCTGCGCACGGTAGCCGCGCGCCCGGACCTCGAGCGAGGAGATGCCATTCTCGAGAATGGCCAGGTCGCCAGTCAAGGTCTCGATGTTGGCCTGGAAGGAGAGGCGCTGATCGCGCAGGATCTGGCGGATCTCGGGAAACTCTTCGGCCAGCGCCAGAAGCTCGGGCGAAAAGCGCACCTCTTCGGCCAGCGCCAGCTCGGCTCGCACCCGCGCCTCGGCGGCCTCGAGCCGGGCCTGCCGCAGTTTGAACTCGCGGCGGTCGGCCTGGGCCGCCGTCCGGTCGAGCTCGATCAGCGGGTCGCCCTCGGCCACCCGGTCGCCCTCGGCCACCACGACGCGCTCGATGATCCCGCCTTCGAGGTGCTGCACGATCTTGTTGCGCCCGGTGGCCACGAACGAGCCCTGCGCGATGACGGCGGCGGCGAGCGGCGCGGTCAAGGCCCAAGCCCCGAAGCCGCCCAGCGCCACGACCAGCAGGACGATCCCGAAGGTCGCCTGCCTGCGGATGGAGCGCGGCACCTGGTGGTGCCACTCGACGATATCGACGGTGCGGCTCATGTGTCGCCTCCCTCTTTCGGCAGACTGCGCTTGCCATCCGGCCTCTCCGGACGGCCGGGATCCCCGTCGCGGAACTTGGCGAGCTGCTTCACGACGTGGGCGCGTGGGCCGAACATCGCCACGCCGCCTTCCTTCAGCAGCATGATCTTGTCGACCTCGCTCAGGAGCGCCGGCTTCTGGGTGATGACGACCACCGTGATGCCGTTGGAGCGGGCATGGCGGATCGCGCGGGCGAGCGCCTTGTCGCCGGCAATGTCGAGGTTGGAGTTGGGCTCGTCGAGCACCAGCAGCCGGGGCTCGCCGAAGAAGGCGCGAGCGAGCGCGATCCGCTGCTTCTGCCCGCCCGAGAGCGGCGCGCCGTCGGGCGCGACGAAGGTCTCGTAGCCCTGCGGCAGCTGCGCGATCATGTCGTGCACGTCGGCCAGCACCGCCGCGCGGTGGATCTGCTCGTCGGTCGCGTCCGGCCGCATTCTGGCGATGTTGTCCTTGATCGTGCCTGGAAAGAGCTGCACGTCCTGCGGGAGGTAGCCGATGTTCTCGCCCAGTTGCCGCGGATCCCAGTTGCGCATGTCCATCAGGTCGAGCCGGACATTGCCCGAGGTGGGCAGGATCGAGCCCACCAGCATCTTGCCCAGCGTCGTCTTGCCCGCGCCCGAATTGCCGATCACCGCCAGCGTCTCGCCCGGCTCGAGCGAGAAACTGATCGCGTTGAGCACGACCGACTTGGTGCCCTGCGGCACGTAGAGCAGCCGCTCGACGTCGAGCTTGCCCTGCGGCTCGGGCAGGCGCAGCCGCTCGTAGCGGATGCCCGACCGCGTGAGCAGGTTGGTGATCCGCCCGTAGGCCGCGCGCGACAGCAGGAACCCGTTCCAGCCCTCGATCGCCCCCTCGACGGGCGAGAGCGCGCGGCCGGCGATGATCGAGGCGGCGATGACCATGCCGCCCGTCACCTCGCCGAGGATGGCCAGATACGCCCCCCAGCCGAGCATCGCGATCTGGGTGAGCAGCCGGGTGCCCTTCGACACCATGGCCGAGATCACGTTTCGGTCCTGCGCCTGCACCTGCGCGGTGAGCGAGGCCGCCGTCTCGCGGCCCCAGATCGTCACCGCCTCGGGGATCATGGCGAGGGCGTTGATGATCTGGCTGTTGCGCGTCATCGAGTCGAGGTGAAGGTTGGCGCGCGACTGCTTGAGGTTGGCCTCGGCGAAGGGGGCCTCGGTCAGCCGCTGGTTGATCAGCGCGATGATCATCAGGATCACCGCCGTCGTCACCACGATGAAGCCCAGATGCGGGTGGACGAGGAAGATCGCCAGCATGAAGAGCGGCGCGAAGGGCACGTCGAGGAACGACAGGAGCGTGCCCGAGGTGAGGAAGCTGCGCACCTGCTGCAGGTCGCCCAGCGTCTGGAACTCCTTGCCCGAGCCGTGCAGCGAGGCGCGGGCGGCCGCGCTGAGGATCGGCGCCCCGAGGCGGGCGGCGACCTCGACCGCGGTGCGCATCAGCATGAAGCGGCGCACCCCGTCGAACGTCACCTGAAGGATCACCGCGCCGGCGATGACGACGGTCAGCATCACCAGCGTGTCGAGCGAGCGGCTGGTCAGCACCCGGTCGGAGATCTGGAACAGGTAGACCGGGATCGAAAGAAGCAGCAGGTTGACCGCGAAGGTCATCACCATCACGAACGCCATGTTGAAGCGGACGGCGGCGACGCCCTCCTTGAGGCTGCGCTCGAAGCTCTCGGGCGTGGTGCGGCGGTGAAAGCGCGCGCCGCCGCCGCCGCCGCCCCCGCCGCCGCCCTTGCCGCCGCCGGGCGGGGCGGGCGGGGCGCCGCCGGTCTCCTTGCGGCGGGGCACGAGATCACCCTCGACGGTCGCTCCTATTCCGCCGATGCGGGGCATGTCGAGCGGGGTGGGCGGCGCCTTTGCCTCGCCGCGGGGCGTCGTGTCGTCCGGCGCGTGCGTGGGCGTGTCCCCGGGGGCGCGCGCCTCGGGTCCGGTGTCGGCGTGCGCCGCCGTGTCGGCCCCTGCAGCTTCGGTCGCGCGCGCGTCAGGGCGGTGGGCGTGCGGTGGCTGTGCGTGCGGTTGCCGGGCGTCAGGGCCGGGCGCGATGCCGCGCGCTTGCGTCCGGGCCCGCTGTCGCCTCGCGGCGCCCCGCGCGTCGGGTTTCGCGTCATGCCCCGTGGCAGATTTGGGTTCGGAGCCCAAGGCCCCCGTCTGCGGGGCTTCAGGCGGGCGACATGGTATCGTCGCGGCGGGAGCGGCGCGTGTCTCCGCGCGGGCCTCGGTCGGCGGGGCGGTCTCCGTCTGCCGCTCCCTTGCCCGCAGGGTGTCGGCCTGCACGGGCGTCGGGCGTGGGAGCGCCGCCGCGTGCCGGGTGACGCGGGCAGCCTGCAGGGCCGGTCCGGCCTGTGCCGCCGGCGGTTCCGTCGCCCCGCCGCTATCGGGTTCGATTTCGGTTTCGCCTGCGGCGCCGGGCCGCTTCCGGGCGTCACCGGCGAGAGCGCCGGGCGATGCTTCGGCTGCGGGCGCGGTGGCGGCCGGCGCCACGGTTGGATCGGGTTCGACTCGGTTTGGCGGGTCGGCCTGCCTCCGGTCTGCGGCGTCGCGGCCGCGCAGCCGCGCCGCGGCGCGTTCGGCCGCGGTGCGTGCCGCCGCTCCCGCCGCACCGGCCTCCGCCGCAGTCCGACGGGCCGCGGCGCTCGCCCGGGCGCCCTGGGCTGTCGCCGCATCCTCGCTCCAGCGCCGATGTGCGCCCAGCCGTGGCGGCTCCCACGCGCGGCGGGAGAACAGGTCGCGCCCGTCGAGGCCGCGCCAGTCGCGGCGCGCGGCCGGGCTGCTGTCGTTCCCCTGCCAGTCGCTCTCCGCCCGAACGGCGCCGTCCGTGGCTTCGTCGTCTCTGAGGTCTCTCATGGCTTCCTCCCCCGAAAAGCCGTTTGGAAGATCAGGACAGCATCACCTGCATGATGTCGGCCGGGGGCCCCGCGTCCCCCAGATTGGCCATTGCCAGGTGCGCTTCCGTGTCGATGCCGCCGAGCGTTCCGAACTGCGCGTCGAGCATGCCGTCGGCGAGGAAGGCCACCGCCTCGCTCGCCAGCGCCGAGGTCGAGGACGGCCCCGCGCCGCCCACTCCGCCCGGATCATGGAAATCGACGAACTCCGCCTGATGCAGGAATGCGTCGGTGTAGAGGTCGCCCCCCGCCATCACGACCGAGTCCATCCCGATGTCGACCGTCGCCGCGGTGTTGGCGACCATGTTGGCCCCGGTGATCGCGCTCGCCGCACCCGGCCCGGCGACGAGGTCGGCATCGGACAGGACAGTGGTCTGCTTGACCGCGTGCACGTTGACGAGGTCGCCCGAGACGTGGAGCACGCGCACGACGTCGAGGTCGGCCAGCGCGGGGACGGACAGGATCGGGTCTAGCCAGGGGGCATCGGGGTCGAAGTCCGCCAGCATCTCCTTCAGCTCGTCCGTCAACGCGCTGATGCGGTCGAGCGAGCTGTGGAAGATCTCGGCCGTGTTCGACACGACATTGGCGTGGCTGCCCGGCCCGACGACCGTCTCGGCAGGCGTCTGTGGCGCCGCTGCGGCCTTGGCGGGCGTCGGGTCGGGCGCGGCGCCCTCTGCGCCGGGCCGCGTGTCGACGCCGGCACCTGCGTCGCTCGTGCCCGGCATCGTCGCGGCGTCGATCACGGCGCCGGGGGGCAGGGCGGCGGGAGAGGCGGAGCCGGCGGCGCCCGCCCCGCCCGGCCCTTCTGAAACTGACGCCGCCTCCGCGTACGGGGACTTGGGGATGGCGGAGGCGGCGGGCGCGACCCGAAGGCCGTCACCGGGGTCACCTTCGCCGCCAGGGGAGGGCGAAGGTGTCTGTGCGCCGGGTGCGGCGGCCATGGCCGGCACCAGATCGACGTCGAAAAGCGCGGCGGTCTGTGCGGTGGCGAACACGGTCAGCATGTCGCCGCCCACGAGGATGAGGTCGAACGCCATCCCGGAGGTCGCGAGCTGCTCCAGGTTGAGCAGCTGGTTGTCGCCGGTGAGCACCCACGAGCCGCCGCCGGATAGCGTCACGGCATCGCCGTCGTCGCCGGCGTTGACCTGCGAGGTCCAGCTGTAGTTGACGAGGTCGCCCGTGATCCTCGACAGGATGACCGTCTCTGGCAGCCGGTCGGTCTCGTCCAGCTCGGGCGTGCCGACGATCTGCGCGCCCGGTGTCAGCCGCGCGGCGTTCTGCACGACGTTGCCGCCCTCGGCGCCTGCCGCAGCGGCACCGAACCGGTCGTCAGCCAGCACCGCGACCTGGCTCACAAGGTCCAGCGCGATCGCGTCGCCCCCCACGAGGATCAGCGGCGCGTCGACCCGGACGTGGCTGCCCACGGCGACATTCATCGCCACGTTGCCCCCGGTGATCGCGCCGACCGACCCGTCGCCGATGGTGAAGAACGGCGCCGGCATGCCCGGTAGCCAGGTCTGCTCGATCTCGGGCAGGCGGGGCTCGGCGTCGGAGAGTTTCGGCAGCCGTGCCGCCGCCTCTCCGTCGACGAAGGTGCCGAATGCGGCGGGGCCGGTGGCGGTGAAGGTCTCGCCGTGCTCCGCCGCCACCTCGGCCCGCTCGGCGAGGCGGGTCACCGCGAGCGCCAGCCCCTCGGCGCCGATCTCGCTCGTGCCCGAGGGCAGGGCCCAAGCCGTGAGGTCGAGCGGCTGCAGAGCCTCGGCTTTCTGCGTCAGGGCCTCCAGCCGCGGCGCCTGCCACAGGCGCCAGGCCGCGACCTCCTCCGGCGAGACGTCGAGCACGTCGCGGTCGGCCAGCGCGTTGATCTGCCAGGTGAGCGTGGCGACAGAGCCGGGCGGCGGCGCCAGAAGGAAGAACTGGCCCGGTGGCGGCAGGACCGGGAGCAGGGCCGGCTCAGGCGCCGGCGGCAGCGCCAGGCCGGGGCCGAACAGGGCGACGTCGGTTGCCAGAGGCAGGGGCAGCATGCGCGGCAGGAGCGGCACTCCGCCGCCGTCCGAGGCGGGGATCCCGCCGCCGTCGGGCGTGTAGCCCTGCGGGTCGTAGAGGAAGCGGTAGATCGTGCCGGGAAACAGCAGGGGGCCGAGATCGGGGTCGGTCCAGGGGGCCGCGAACGGGTCGTAGGTGGGAACCGGCCGGCCCGAGCCTTCCGTCGCGAGGAAGAGCCCGATGAAATGGGCAATCTCTTCTGTCACTCGATCGAAGGACATGGCGCGCCTGAACTATCCCCCGGCCCGGCCGGGAAGTCGGGGCCCGCGCGGCGGCTGCCGCCACGCGGGCCCTCGGCGTCTCGGGTGGGGGGCCGGATCGCCCGGCCTTGCCCCGCGTGGTGCAGGCACGGGCGCATCGAGCGCCCGCGCCGGAGTGGCATCAGGCGTCGGCGTCCTCGCCGCCCACCACGGAGGTGGAGTTGAGGTTGCCGCCGACCGTCGTCATGTCGACCTGGTTGCCGAGCACGTTGGCGCCCATCGAGATCGACTGGTTGAAGGCCATCGCGTCGAAGACGGCGTCGGCCGAAGACGCCGAGGTGCCCTCGACGAAGCCGTCGTCGCCGTTGCCCGAGCCCCACTGCCCGCCGCTGCCGCCGTTGCCGCCGGAGACATCGCCGGTGGCGTAGTCGACACGGGCAGGGCCGGTGCTGGCGCTGCCGCCGGTCGTATCGCCGACGTCGCCCGCCATCGCCTCGGCATAGCCGGACATGGCGTAGGACCAGGCCTCGGCCGAGAGGTCTTCGACATTGCTGTCCTCGCCCCCATCCGATTCGGCGTCGGTGCCCGACCGGCCGAGCGCCTCGAGCGCATCGCCGAACGTCTGGTCGATGTCGTTGTCGTCGTCGAACTCGTTATCGTCGTCGATACCGTCCTCGGCGGTGGCATCGCCGACCTCGACGGCCGCGGCGACCGCGAGGCTCGACCCGTCGCTGTCAGCGTTCCCGGCCTGACCGGTGTTGCCGGCCTCGGCCTTGTCGGCCGTGGCCGAGCCGGTCGAGACGTCCTCGACCTCGGCTTCCACCTCGGTCTTCGTCTCGGCCTCGCCGCCATGCGCGCCGGCATGGCCGGCAGAGCTGAGCGCGTGGCCCATGCCGCCGTCGGCGTTGATGCCATCACCGCTGTCAGCGTCGCCGCCCAGGACATCCGCGTTGATGGAGAATCCGCCGCTGCCGGAGTTGGTGACGTCCGGATCGTCGAGCGTGTCGTTGTCGCTCAGCCGGTTCGACATCACGTTGACGGCGGCGCTGTCGTTGCCCTCGCCGTTCAGCGCGTTGTTGAGCACGTCCTCGACGTCGATGTCGTCGCCGATGTCGATGATCGCGTCACCCTCGCGCGCCATCGCGATGTGCCCGGTCTCGCCGCCCTCCTTCACGTCGATGTCGGCGAAGTCGTCGTCGGTCGGCATGTAGCCTTCCATGTCCATGTCGAAGTCGACATCGACGTCGACATCGACGTCGGTGTCGGTGTCGGTGGTGTGGTTCGAGTTGTGGGTGCTCCGGGCCCCGAGCGACGAGTCGAAGTCGGAGTCGGTGGTGTGCGTGCTCGTGTTGTCGTTGTCGTTGTCGTTGGTGTTGGTGTCGGTATTGGTGTTGTCGTTCGTGTTGTCGTTATCGTTGGTGTTCTCGGAGTCGAGATCAGCATCCAGGTCGACCTCGGTGTCCTGCGTCTGATGCTGGTCCTGATCCTGGTCCTGGTCCTGGTCCTGCCACTGGTCCTGGTCCTGCCACTGGTCCTGGTCCTGGCCCTGCCATTGCAGATCCCCGAACATAAAGCCGTTCTGGTTGGCTCCGTGCTTCGTGTCTTTCGCCATGTCGTTCACCTTCGGTGCATTTGCCCGAAGAGCCCGCAACTCATCTGTAAAGCGGCGCCCCGGGGCGGTTGGAATTGCAGACCTCGATTTCTGTGGCCCGCACGCCCGATTTCGCCGGGCGCAATCGAAAGGTGCGGCGAGAGGCCAATTCACGATAGCTGCACGAAAGGTTTATCACCGTTCGGACAGTTTCGGGCGGGCGCGCCCTGCTACATGCGCGGAGAAGGTCTGGCGCGTGCCCGACGGTCGCGCATCCTCTTGCCGTGGCGGCCGCGTGTGGTGTTGCGACTGCCTCGGGCACGCGCCGCGGCGCTGCGCGACGTGGCATCGGCCGGGCCCGGCGCCACTGGCTTCGCTACACCGAAAGGTTAACCCGACCTGCCAAAATGGTTACCCATGGGTAATTTTCTTGCTTTCGTCTCAATGATATGCTGTACTGAACTCGCACAAGAAAGCAGCTCCGAAAGCGTAACACTTTGGCGTATAAGCGCATTTTCGCGCGCCAGTGTGAGGGCTTCAAAGGATGCGGGCGACCTGTCGATCAGTGAGTACTTCAGAGCATCAGGGGGGATTGATGCCGTGTGCACGTTTCAGATCAAGGTCGTCGGCCAGGGGCTGACATTCACATCGTCGTACCGGGCGATCGTCGAGGCCGAATTTGCCGAGGTCGCGATTGTCGATTGCGGCAGCCTTGCCGAAGCGGCCGCCGCCGAGCCGGTGCAGCGCGGGCTTTGCCTGGTCGAGGAAGAGGCGCTCTGGCCGGAGCCGGACAAGGCACTGACCGAGCTTGACAAATGGCCTGACCAGCGGGTGGCCGTGGCCTATACCGATGCCAGGCGGGCCGCCGCGCTGTTCGCCGAGGTCCAGCGACGGCACGATGTCGGGCGTTTCAGCTTCCTGCCGATGGATGTGCGGCTCGATTGCTGGGTCGCCATCCTGCGCCTGCTGACGCTCGGGCACGGATACATCCCGGCCGAACTCGTCATGTCGCGGCCGGCGCCCCGCAAGCAGACGTTCGCGCCGCGGCTCTCGTCGCTCACGCCACGCGAATCCGAGATCCTTCACCTCGCCTCGGAGGGCAAGCAGAACAAGGTGATCGCCTTCGATCTCGGGGTGTCGGAGCATACGGTCAAGCTGCACATGCACCACCTGATCCAGAAGCTGGGCGTGCGTAACAGGACCGAGGCCGTGGGCCGCTACCTGCAGACCGCGAACGACTCGGTGCACCCATGATCCACCCCGCCCCGATCGACGCGCCGAGCGAAGGCGACCCCTTCTCGCGCCTGCTGACGCGGGTGGGGCGGCTCAACTACACTTGGACGAACACCGAGAGCCTGCTGATTCACCTGATCGCCGGGCTCGCGCGGACGGATACCGAGACGGCGCTGGTGATCTTCCTGACGCTCAATACCACGCGCGCGCGAATCGACCTGGTGGAGCGGCTGAGCAAACTCGAGCGCACGCCGCCCGATTTGCGGCGCGAGGTTCTGCGGGCGACGAAGGGGCTGATGCGGCACTCGCCGCTGCGGAACCGCTACAACCATTGCATCTACGCCTTCGATCGGCAGGCGGGCACGGCGCAGACCATCCTGATGCGCATCGCCGATCGCAAGGACCGGCTCAAGATCGGCGAGACCGCGCAGATCGACGAAGCCGCGCTCGCCGATGTCGACGCCGCGGTCGAGGCTCTGAATGCAGTGAATCGGGAAATCTGGGATATCGTCATCAGTCACGATTTTCCGAGGTAACGATCGGGGCGCCGTGGGCGCCAAGTTGTCGGCGGCAATGACACCGGATTTTCGGTGGGCCGATCCCGGTCCGCCTTGCGCGATTCCTGATTTTCGCGCCCCTTCCAAAATATCGGCCTGCCCCACGAATTTCCGCCCGAGCGGCATTCCTCGATAGCGGAAAACGTGGTAATTTCCCGAGTCGGTGGAAGTGAATTCGTAGTTCGTCGTGTGGGGATCAGGAAATGCCGGTAACGGTGCTCGAAAGGCGTCGCCTCGAACGGGCGAAGGCGGCGTTCGCGACGCGCCGCGTGGATTACGCGCGCGTTCGCACGCTGCTGACCGGCGATATTCGACCGCATTCAGGTGACATCGTGCTGGCGCGCGTCGACGAGATCGGCAAGCAGGCGCGGCTGGAGCTCGCCAGCGGGCGGCGGGCGGTGATGTTTCCGGGCGACGAGATCCTCGTCGCCTACGGCAATCGCTACGCCCCCGACCAGTACGAGGCCATCGTCGGCCTCGATCTGGCGCCGTGCGACCTCGTGGCGGCGGGGGGCGTCGCCGCCATCGAGATCGCCCGCCATCGCCGCATGATCCACCCGACGCGGATCACGCCGATCGGGCTGGCGGCAGATGCCGAGGGCCGGCGCCTCAACCTCATGGACTTTCGCGCCGAGGCGTCGGACGCTTTGCCGCGCATCCCCGCTGTCCTGTCGCTTGGCACCTCGATGAACGCGGGCAAGTCGCTCGCCGCGGCCTCGATGGTGCGCGGCTTCCGCCGCCTCGGGCACCGCGTCGCCGCGCTCAAGATCACCGGCACCGGCTCGGGCGGCGACCTGTGGATCGTGGGCGACGCCGGCGCCGAGATGGCGGCCGACTTCACCGACGCCGGCTTCCCCAGCACCTATCTCGTGGCGATCCCCGATCTCGAGCGCGCCGCGTGGCGCCTGATGAACCTCGCGGCCGAGACCGGCTGCGACATTGCCGTGATCGAGATCGCCGACGGGCTGCAGCAGCTCGAGACGGCGGCGCTGATCCGCAGCGCGGCGATCCGGCGGGTCACGCTGGGCACGCTGTTTTCGGCCTACGATTCGATGGGGGCAATGTCGGGGGTCGCCACGTTGCGCGAGGCGGGGCACGATCTGGCGGGCCTGAGCGGGCGGATCGGCCTGTCGCCGCTCGGTGTGCGCGAGGCCGAGGCCGCCACGGGGCTGCGCTACTTCTCGCCGTGGCACCTGCAGGAGGGGGCGCTGGTTCCGCTCCTGCGCGAGCGTGCCGCAGAGAAGCTCTGGGCCGCGCCCGACGGCATGACCGACGCCCTGAGACGGCTCGCCGGGCCGCTCGCCCCGCTGGGTGGAGCGCCTGCCTCCCGGCAACGGCGCGGCAGCGCGGCGGGGCTGCCGGACGGGGCCGCGGCCAGCGTGCGGCAGGTGCTGCACCTCGTGGCGGGGTTCATCGTCGAGGCCGACCTGCGCCGCTACCTGCCCGCCGACGGCGAGGTCACCGCGCCGGGCGGTGCGCCGTCCCGACGGGTGCAGCACCGCATCTGGTCGAGCGGGCTCGGCATGATCCACGTTCTTGTGCCCCGCCTCGCCCAAGGCACCTATCGGCCGCGCTTTCTCGGCCAGGTGCTCGCGCCCGAACTCGTGCTTACGGTGATCGAGGGGCTCGGCCAGCCGCAGGGGGACGGCGCCCTGAGGCGGCTGGTGGTCATGCTGGGCGGAGCGGAGTTCGAGCGGGCCGACCTGCACCCCCTGCGCGCCGGCATCGCCGAGATCTGCGAGCGCAACGGTCTCGCCCCGCAGGTGGAAGAGGAGAGGCCCTCGCTCACGATAGACCGGCTCGACCTGTTCGAGACCGAGGACGAGGCGGGTGACGATGCCTTCGGTCTCGTCGCCGGGGGCGAGGGGGGCTACGGCCACGCCGTGCTGAGCGAGCGGGGCTGGAGGGAGCCGGGCTGGAGGGAGCCGGGCTGGGATATTCGCGCCGAGGGCGGCGACGAGTCGACCGACGACGCGCCGCACCCGCTGCTGCCGGGCGGCGCCTATGCCGTGCAGGGGGGCTGAGCGGGCAGGGCGAACCATCGCGGAGGCCGGGAGAGGCGAGGACGAATGCTCAGGAGCCAGAAGACGCCGCACCGCAACGCCGGGGAAGAGACCGCGCTCGCCGCCGCGTGGCGCGCGTCGGCCCCCGGCCTCGCGGCGGTCGTCATCTTCGGTGCGGCGGTGAACCTGCTGAAGTTCGCCATGCCGCTCTACCTGCTGCAGGTGCTCGACCGCATCCCGGCGAGCCGCAGCGTCGAGACGCTGGCGCTGCTGACGCTGATGGCGCTCGCCGCGCTGGCCGCGGGCGCCGCGCTCGACATCGTGCGCCGGCGGATGCTGACCCACTGGGGATACTGGATCGAGCGCCGCTTCGGGCCGGAGCTGGTGGCGCGGGGCCTCGGCGGCGGCGCCTCCGCGGGCCGGCCCGACCTCGACACGGCGCTGTCCGACCTCGCCCGCATCCGCGCCTTCGTCACGCGCTCGCTCGCCGCGTGGCTCGACACGGCGTGGGTGCCCGTGTTCCTGATCGGGGTCGCCCTTGTCCACCCCTGGCTCGGCGGGCTGGCGCTCGCCGCCTGCCTCGCGCTTGTCGCCCTCGCCGTCGTGCAGGATGCGGTGTCGGTCGAGCCGCGCCGCGCCTCCGGCGCGGCCGGGCGCGATGCCGAGGCGCTGCTCGCCGTCGCCGACCGCCACCGCGAGAGCGTCGGTGCGCTGGGCATGTCGCGCACGCTCGCAGAAAGGTGGAGCAGCGCCGCAGCGGGACGTCTGGCAGAGCGCGAGCGGCTCGACCGCGACCGCGCGCTGTTCCGCGGGCTGATGCGGGCGCTCGGGCAGGGGATGCGGCTCGGCATGATCGGCCTCGGCATGTGGCTGTTCCTGCGGGGCGAACTGACCCTCGGCGGCGTCTTCGCGGCGCGCGTCATGGCCGGGTTCGGCTTTTCGGTGGTCGAGGGAGCGGCGCGCTCGTCGCGGGCGCTCGGCGCTGCCCGGCGCGGCCATGCCGCCGTGCGCGCCGCGCTCGCCGTGACCCCTGCGCCCGCGCCCGATCTGCACCCCGGCACCGACCGCGCCGCCCTCAGGGTCGAGGATGTCACCCATCGTCACCCGGGGCAGCGGCGCGACCTGTTCCGGCGGCTGTCGCTGCGGGTCGCCCCTGGCGAGATGCTGCTGATCAGCGGCGAGGGCGGCATGGGCAAGACCACGCTCGCTCACCTGATCGTCGGGCTCGATCCGCCGCGCCACGGGCGCGTCTTTCTGGGCGACACCGACGTCGCCACGCTCGGCCCGGAGGATCGCGCGCGCCTGATCGGATACCTGCCCCAGCATGTCGAGCTCTTCGCCGGCACCGTGCGCGAGAACATCGCGGGCATGGAGCGCGGCTCGCTCGTCGACGTGACCGACGCCGCGCGGCTCGCGGGTGTGCACGACCTGATCCTCGGTCTGCCCGAGGGCTACGACACGCCGCTCTCGCCCGACACGTTCGACCGCCTGTCGGGCAGCCAGCGCAAGCGCATCGCCATCGCGCGCGCCTTTCACGGGGCGCCCCGGCTGGTGCTGCTCGACGAGCCCTGGGCCAATCTCGACGCGCCCTCGCGCAAGATCGTCGAGGCGGGGCTGCGGCACCTCAAGGCGGCGGGGGCGATCGTGGTGGTCACGCAATCCTACCGCTCGGGCAGCCTGCACCGGCTGGCCGACAGCCACCTGATCCTCGACACCGACGGCTTCGGCTTCGCGCCCCCTGCCGAGGTGGAGCGCCCGGCGCCCGGCGCGCTGAGGAGCGTGAAATGACCCGGAGCGACCCACCGTTTCCGAGAGGCACGACCCTCTTCGGGGTGACGATCGTCGCGGTCTTCGTGCTGGCCTTCGGCGCATGGTCGCGGCTGGCGCCGATCGAGAGCGCGGTGGTCGCGCCCGGTGTCGTCGCTGCCGCGACGGGCCTGCGCGAGGTGCAGCATTTCGAGGGCGGCATCGTCGCCGCGATCCCGGGCGCCGCGGGCGCGCGGGTGGCGCGCGGCGAGGTTCTGCTGCGGCTCGACGCGACCGGTCCGCGCGCCCGCCGCAACGAACTCCAGGCGCAGTTGTTCGAGGCGCTCGCCACCCAGGCCCGCCTGGCGGCCGAGCGCGACGGGGCCGACACCATCGCCTTCCCCGAGGCGCTTTCCGGGCGTCTGGCCGGCCTTGCCGCGCAGGACGCGATGGCGAACCAGCGCGCGCTCTTCGATACCCGCCGGCGCCTGCATGCCGAACGTCTCGACATCCTCGCCCGCACGCGGGAGGGGCTCGCGGCCGAGATCGACGGGATGCGCGGCCAGGTCGCGGCGGGCGAGCGCCGGCTCGCCATCACCGACGAGGAACTCGCCACGGCCCGCACCCTGCTCGAACGTGACCTCGTCCGCCGCTCCGAAGTGCTGCGGCTCGAGCGCGAGCGCGCGGGGCTCCAGGGCACCGTCGCCGAGACGCGCGCGGCCATCGGCGCGGCCGAGCAGCGCGCGGCCGAGGCCCGGTTGCGGGTGGCCGAGCTGCAGGCGCTGCGCGCCAGCGAGATCGCCGAGGAGCTGCGCGCCATCACCGCACGCGTGCACGAGCTCGAACAGCAGCTCGCCGCCGCCGCCGATGTGCTGCGCCGCACCGAGATCCGCGCACCGGTCGCGGGCATCGTCGTCGACATGTCGGTGGGCACGGTCGGCGGCGTGGTCGAGGCGGGGGCGACGCTGATGCGCATCCTGCCCGAGGGAGACGCCTTTGTCGTGCAGGCGCGGATCGACCCGCTCGACATAGATCGCGTCGGCCCTGGCATGCCCGCCACCGTCTGGCTCACCTCGCTCAACCGGCGCAGCCATTCGGGCGTCGGGGGGCGGGTCGAGACGATCTCGGCCGACCGGCTCGCCGACCCCGCCACGGGCGCGGCCTACTACCTCGCCCGCGTGACGATGGAGGCGGGCGCGGTCGAGCGCAGCGGCGTGCCGCTGCAGGCCGGGATGGGGGCGGAGGTGATGATCGCCACGGGGGCGCAGTCGGCGCTCGACTACCTCGCCGCACCCATCGCGCGCAGCCTGTCGCGCGCCTTTCGAGAAGAATGACATGGGCGGGGAGGGGTGACATGGCGGCCGCCTTCACCGCGCTGTTCGCAGGCGACATTGGCTTCGGCGAGCACTTCATGCACCATCCGCGCGCCGCGTCGCTGCAGCGCAAGCTCGGGGCCGAGGGGCGTGCCGCCTCGCTTTCCGGGCTGGCCTGCCTGTTCGACGCCGCCGATGTGGCGGTGGGCAATCTCGAGGCGCCGTTGTCGGACCGGCCCGACCCCGCGCTTGCCGCTCGCAAGCCCGGCCTTGCCTGGTCGCGGCCCGAAGAGGCCGCTGCCGCCCTGCGCGACGCCGGGTTCACGGCGCTGTCGCTGGCCAACGACCATGCCCTCGACTGCGGGCGCGAGGGGTTGGCCGAGACGCGCCTCCGCCTTGCCCGCGTGGGCATCCGCCCCTTCGGAGCGGGGCCCGACGCCACGCTCGCCGGCCTGCCCTGGCTCGCGCCGTTCGAGACCGCGGGGCGGGCACGCACGCTGGCCGTCTTCAGCGCCTTCGAGTATCGCCCCGTCTACGATCACGCGTTCCGCTGGTACACGAACCGGGGCCTGCCCGGGGTCGCCCCGCTCTCGCCCCTGCGGCTGCGACGCGACATCACCCGCGTGCGGCAGCGCCTCCCCGAGCCTCTGGTGGTGGCGTTCCCGCACTGGGGCGAGAGCTACGCCCCGACCAGCGATGCCCAGCGCGCCGCCGCCCGGCAGCTTGTCGCCGCGGGGGCCGACATCGTGATCGGGCACGGGGCGCACGTCGCGCAGGGCTTCGAGATGGTGGGCGGGCGACCGGTGATCTACGGCCTCGGAAATTGCGCGTGGAACACGCCGGGCCGCTTCGGCATCGAGGGGGTGGCCCCGATCGGCCTCGTCGCCCTGCTCTCCTTTGCCGAGATCGGGCCGCCACTCCTTCGGCTCGTGCCGATCCTGACCGACAACGCGACGACGGGCTTTTGCAGCCGCCCGCTGGGCGAGGCCGCATTCGCCCGTTTCGCCGCCGCGCACGGGGCGGGCTGGGCGACGGGCCGCGTGGGCGGGGCGCCCTGCCTCGAGCGCCTCGTGCCGCTCGGGGAGACGGCCGCGCGGCAGGCGCCTGCGTCGGCGCTGGCCCCGCCTGGCCGCTAGTCCGCGGTGGCGCCAGCGACAAGGCCGAGCGCCTCGACCAGTGCGGCGGCCGACAGCATGTCGCGCGAGGAATGGCCGACGCCCGGCACTTCGACCAGCCGCCAGCCGAAGGGCACCCCCCGCTCCGCCGCCGCCGCTCGCGCCGCGCGGAACACGGCACGCCCCCGTTCGAGCCGCGTCGCGCCCTGAGCGTCGGCCCACCGGTTGCGGGTGAGGTTCTCTGCGCCGGTGTCCTCCTGGCCGAGATAGATCGTCACCGGCGCGGCGAGGTAATGCTCCAACGCCCCGGCCAACGCCCCGTTCTCCGCCCCGGCCAACACTTCGTCTGGCGCTCCGCCAAAGCCGTAGGGGACGGGCCAGTCGGCGCTGGGCATGACGTGGGTCGCCGGGTTGGCCAGCACGATTCGCGTCACGCCCTCGGGCCGACCATAGGCGGCGTAGCGCGACAGGAACTGCGCGCCGGCGGAGTGGCCGAACAGGTAGACGGGCGTAGCCGCCCCCTCGCGCTCCCGCACCCAGGCGACGAGATCGTCGACCGCCCCGATCGTCCACGCCCCGGCGTCGCGCGGCCCGTCGGGGCCGACCAGCCCGCCCCGGTGGTAGGCCGCGTTGGGAAAGCGCTCTCGGTCGAAGAGTGGGCTGTAGACCGACATGCACAGCTCTCGGGCAGGATCGCGCGCGGTCGCGGTAGGCCTCGGCGGTGCGCCCGGTGCCGTGGAAGACGAGCAGTGCCGAAGGGCGCGCGCAGTCTGCCGGCCGATAGGTGAACACGTCGAGCCAGTGCGCGCCGATGGCTGCCTCGACCCTCCCCGGGCCGAACGTCGCCGGAGCGTCGAACGCGGCGACCGGCGGTGGCGCGAGCGAGAGGAGCGCGACGGCGAGCAGCCCGGCGGGAAGCCTGCGGATGGGGCGGGTCATGCCGGCATTCTCGTGCCTCCGGGGTCGGGACGCCCCGAACCTGCGGGTCCGGCCGGACCCGCAGTGGTCGGACCCGCAGTGGTCGGACCCGCAGTGGTCGGGCGCCCGGTGGTCGGGCGCGCGGCAGGTCTGCGCATCGGTGGCGCTCACATACCATCCCGCGCGATGGGCGTGTAGCCGCCATCGCTTTCCGTCAAGGCAGGTCCGCGCAGCGGCAACCGCGTTGGTCGAGCTCTCAACCGGCAATGTCGAGACACGGCCACGTCGAGACAAGGCCAGGGCCTGGCCACGCGAGGCCGTCCCGCGTGCCGCGCTGCCGAGGCCGCGCTGCACGCGCTCTGCGGCTCCCCGCGCCGCAACCGGGCCGCCCTGCCGGGCCAGGCACCGGGCTGGTCGCGCGGCAGGCAGGCGCCAAGGGCTGCGCGCGATACCGAAGCCCTCGCCGCGGCGAAAAACCCGCCCGATCCGCTGCGCTGCACCTTTCGTGCCGGTCCCTGTCAGGCTATGCTGACACTGCTCCGGTTCGGGCGGGC